>JAESGM010000109.1_pt1 | contig 213129 bp, 175 predicted proteins | sample 9269721 | NCBI WGS metagenome assembly JAESGM01 (sample SAMN15720920, study PRJNA650825) | algae metagenome | isolation source: Komarekiella atlantica HA4396-MV6 and co-occurring heterotrophs from... | place: USA: Theobald House, Kauai, HI | collected 2009-07-29 | reverse complement strand
AATATGCTTTTTTATACTACTTTTATCCAGGATTCGTATCATAGTTTTGAGTTTTGTAGAAGGTCAGATTTCTTACAAAACTCGGCATTGGTACGTTTCCTTTTTTTATTACTTTAAATCAGTTCATTGACAATTACGGGTTTAGATACACATTAAGCAACTCTGTTAATAGAGCTTTTATCACAAAAGTCGATCAAAAAGGCAAAGTGGTGGCTTTAATTGGTAGTTATGGTTTTGCTGATGGGCATCTAAACAATCCAAGTGATGTTGCGCTTGATTCACAAGGCAACCTTTGGGTAGCTGACACTGACAACTATCGCGTTCAGAAGTTCGATGCCAATGGTAAGTTTTTGATGAAATTCGGCGAGTATGGTTACCAGGATGGTCAGATACAAAAACCTACTGGGGTTACAGTAGACAGTGAGGGAAGCGTATGGGTAATTGATGGCACTTCTCGCATTCAAAAATTTAACTCAAGCGGTAAATTTATTTTAAAAGTCAATTGGACGGGTTGGGCTGGCACCAGTTTCACAGCTACAGCGATAGATATAGACCCACAAGACAATCTTTGGGTAGCTGACGACAACTATAACTGTATTCATAAATTTGATACCGATGGAAAGTTATTAATAAGCGTTGGTCGAGAGAATGGAAATGGGATATTTATTGACCCCATTGATATTATAACAGATCAAGAAGGTAATGTTTGGATATTGGAATCCTACAGATATCGTCTCCGAAAGGTAGACAACACTGGCAAGATACTAACAACATTAGATAGCAACGGTAGCGGCGATGGACAACTCAACAATCCTGTTTGTATGTCAGTTGATGAACAGAATAATTTGTGGTTGGTTGATTGGGGCGGCGGCGGCGGTGAACGCATTCAAAAATTTGATCAGAACGGTTTTTTTTTGACAAAGTTTGGGGTTTTTAAAGCTGTAGATGGGCAGCCCTACTTTCCTTACGATGTCGCTGTAGATAAGCAAAACAACTTATGGATACTGGAAGAAAAGAAAATTCAAAAATTTAATCGAACCGGAAAATTTTTGATGAGTTTTGAGGGCCCTACACTATATCCACGCTGTAGCTTCACAGTAGATGAACAAGAAAACATCTGGGTACTTGACGGATTTTATACTGTTTATAAATATGATAGTGGTGGAACACTCTTGATGAAGTTTGGAACTTATGGCTATAATGACGGACAGTTTTACAACACTGGAAGCATTAGTGTAGATGGAAAAGGTGATATTTGGGTAAATGATCACACAAACAGAATTCAAAAATTTGATCCTACTGGAAAGTTTCTATTAAAATTCAGTAATGCTGATTATGTTTCCGGTAGATGGTTTGATGGTATTTCGAGATTGACAATCGATGAGCAAGACAATATTTGGGTGGCAGATGCTTCTGGTATTCTGAAATTAGATATTAACGGTAAACTTTTGATGAAGTTTGGTAGTATTGGAGTTGCGGATGGACAATTTAAGGGACCTAGTGATATAACGATTGACAAACAGGGTAATCTCTATATTACTGATAGCGGCAATAATCGTATTCAGAAGTTCGATAAAAGTGGAAAATTTGTTTCCAAGATAGACAATATTTCTTCCATTAGAAGTCTCGTTATTGACCAGTTATATAACCTTTATTGTATCAGTGACATTGGTGTACTATTATACAGCAACAATATTTATGAAAGCGTAGTAGAAACAGTGATTAGTGGTAAGATATATTCAGATGAAAATAAAAATTGTCTGTTTGATAGTGCAGACAAGCCCACTTTAAGAGCCGTAGTCGTAGCTCAACCAGGCAAATACTATGGTGTTAGTGACCAAAACGGAAATTATCTGATTCAAGTGGATACCGGCACTTATACTGTTAGTCAAGTAATCAATAATACTGTCAGCCGACTTATACAACCTAGCTGTCCTGCAAATAACCAATCTCCTGAAATTACATTAAAAACCCTAGGTGACAGTGTTAGAAATATCAACTTCGCTAACAAGGTCACCCTTTTACCTTATCTCTCAGCTAATGTCAATTCTAATCGCCGCCGTCGGTGTTTTACTAGTGTCACAACTATCGTATACTCCAACACCGGCTATGCCGACGCAGCTAACGCCAAAGTCTACCTCGAACTACCCAAACACGTTTTACTCAAATCAGCCAGCAAGCCCTATGTGTTGGATAAAGATTCAGTCTATGTCTTCTCTATTGGCACCTTAAAAGCCAACGAATCCGGCTCCATCCAGATTACAGACTCAGTAGCTTGTGTGCGTAACATCACCGGACTAACCGCTTGTACCAAAGTCTGGATCACACCTTCCAACAACTACACGCTCCCACCCAACTCGCCTTGGGACAACTCAGACATTACCCTTTCGGGCAAGTGCATCGAAAACGGTAGAGTGCGCTTAGTAATTAAAAATACCGGTCAATTGATGGCCGATAGTGCCGAGTTTCGCGTCTTACTTGATGCACAACTGGCTCTGCGTAAAAACTTCAAACTTGCCAAAGGGGATAGCCTAGTGCTGCGCGTACCGGCCAACGGCAAAACCGTCCGGCTAGAAGCCGACCAGCGGCCCGGTCATTTGCGCAAATCACAAAGTAACCTGACTATTGAAGGCTGCGTGGCATCGGTCAGTGATGTAGTCAGCAAAGGCTTTGTCAATGCCTTGCCACAAGATGATGCCGAACCGGAAGTTTCCATCGACTGCCAGCCAATCATTGACTCATTCGACCCGAACGACAAGCAAGTATCGCCCATTGGCACCACAGTCCAACACTACACGCCCACCAACGCCGAACTCAAATACCTGATTCGTTTTCAGAACACAGGCACTGATACAGCGTATAAAGTCGTGGTGGTTGATACCTTGTCCGAACACTTGGACATTGCTACGCTGCAAGTGGGCGCCGCCTCGCATAAGTATTCGTTCAATGTCAGCGGTAAGGGCCGTCCGGTGCTGACCTGGACGTTCAACAACATCAACTTGCCCGACAGTGCCAAGAACGAACCGGCCAGCAACGGATTTATCCAATTTTCCATCAAACCAAAAGAAAATCTGGCGGAAAAGACTCGCATCGAAAATTTTGCCGATATTTTCTTTGACTACAACGACCCGGTGCGTACAAACACTACTACTAATGTGCTATACGACGTGCCGCCGGTGATAGAAAACAGCGTCCGGCTCAACGAAACGGAAGTGGTGCTAAGCAGCGAACAACCCCAGTGGAGCCGTACCATAGTAGTTTACCCGAATCCTTCCAACGGCAAACTGACCATTGATTTATCCCAATCGCGTATGCAGGTTCAGGAAATAGAAGTGCGTAATAGCCTGGGACAAAAAATAGTATCTAAAAAAATCACAAAACCTGCCCAAGCAGAAGAACTGGATTTGTCTGAAAACGGAGCAGGGTTGTACATAATCCTTTTCAAAACAAACCAGGGAAATGCAACGCGGAAAATTGTTTTAAAATAAGCATGCACACCTGTAAGAAGCTTATCACCAATTTGTGATAACAGCACTTGTTTATCACAAATTGGTGATAAGCTATACTACCACTTCCTTTCCATGAAATAATCAAAAATAGTATCTTGCAGCAAAGCAAAACCCCATGCGTGTTTTTCATCTCATTCTTCTTTTTTTGCTGTCACAAACTGTTTTCTCGCAGATTAAGATTCAGAACCTGTATTTTAATAGCACACAAAACATTCTCCGACTGAATTTTGGTAACCTCCCTCCTACGCCGGTCTATACCGGCATTGGTGCTCTCAGTAAAAATCCCGTAGAGCCTAACATTGGTGAAGGCATTGCCCATGCCGAAGACACCAACGGAAACATCATTATCTGGGTAAATTCCAATGGCGTGTATGACAAAAACGGTGCACTGATGCCCGGCTCGGCGGATATTCTAGCCGATCCTTCCTCGACAGAAATTGTGATTTGTCCCAAACCGGGCACATCCGATCAATTTTACATTTTTTACAACGGCCAGAAATGTTCAACGCTCTTTTATGCCCTGGTTGATCTGAAACAGCGGGGCGGGCTCGGCGATGTCGTGACTAAAAACAGCCCGATTGACGCGGCCAACACCTTTGCCGAAGGTCTGGAAATCATCAAGATTCCCTGTACCAACAACTACTGGTTGATTGCCTACCAGTGCAGTACAGGATTCAAGCGGTTTCGCATCAGTGGAGCTGGGATAAGTCCGGGAGAAATGGCGCAGGCTCTAGCCATCAGCAATTCGGGAGCGGAAAACAACTTTGAAGGCCGGGGCGAATTGGATTACCACAATGGAAAAATCGGCTATGCGATCAATGGTAAAAACCGGGCGTATGTAGCTGAATTTAATCCGGAACTCGGATCTTTTGCCAATGGAAGGCTACTTTCGTTTACGTCCGGTGTACACGCGGCCACCAATGGCATGTACGGACTGGAGTTTTCGCCCGATGCGAGCAAAGTTTACTTTACCGACTGGTACAACCGGGATTTCTTCGGCGACATTGTTTCAGACAATCTATTTTCCTACGATTTTGTCACCCAACAAATTAGCTCCTGGCGAATTGCGTACAAAAAGTGTTCTTCGGCAGATGTGGATGGTCTCGGACAAATCGAACTGGGACGAGATGGCAAACTCTACATTCCGCACGTCAACGGCTGCCAGATTACCGTGATTGAAAATCCGAATGCTGCCAGTCCGGCTTTCAGTACACTGGATGTCAATACGGTACTCTCTACAGGCATCTCTGACCACATCCAGTCGGATATTTTTGAGCCTATCCGTCTGGCGGCTTCCAAAACCAGCATCTGCCTGGGCGAATCGGTAACGCTGACGGTCACGGGCGGCAAAGGCAGTTACCGATGGTTACCCGCCGTAAGCAACGCTGCTGTCACAACTGTCAGTCCCCAACAAACAACGCTGTACCGGGTATATGCCCAAAACCAGTTTAGTTGCGACGACTCAGCCGCAGTCCGGATCGAGGTCAAGAATGTGCAACCAAACGTATCGGTGACCGAACCTTCTGTATGTGGGAATGCATCGGTAGTCATCCGGGCTACTCCAGGTATGGACTCGTATCAGTGGCTTGTCAATAATATCCCTCTGACCGGCAAAACTGACTCTGTACTCACGGCTACCGAAAGTGGTACCTACAAAGTACGCGTGCAAAGCAGCGGTTGTTCGGCAGAATCAGAGCCGGTAGCCATTGAAGTAGACCAACCCCTTGCGTTTAAGGTACCCAACTTCTTCAGCCCCGACAATGACAAGGATCAAAAGAATGAAACCTTTAAGGTGGTAGGCTATAGAGGCACAATCCAGTTGATTGTATGCAACCGGTGGGGCCAGGAAGTTTACCGCAGTGACAACTATCAGAACGACTGGCGCGCCGAAAACTTGCCGGATGGTGTGTACTATTATTATTTAACCAATGTAGACAATTGTTTTACTCCAATTAAGGGGTGGGTTCATGTGTTGCGCGGACCTGATAGATAGGCCAAAATTTGATGCTTGATTATTTTATAATTCAATTTAAATATGAATCAAGGAAAGATAAGGCAATCAAACCATCATCGGCCTGCTAATTACATCATACCAGGTTTAACAAGCCATATTTTAGATAATTTCACACTCGATTCATCTATAAAGATTCTGTAGAATATGATTTACCACCTGACTTTGGTTTAAATCCTTCATTGAGAAGTGTTGAAATCATTAAAATCAATTATTTGTGAGATTTTCTTACCAATTACTAACCATTAATGAAATACTGCTATACTTGTCTAGTTTTATGTTTTGCTTTTTTTTCAACTTTCACTGGAGCATCTCAAACTTATTTTTTCAATCGTACAATTGGTTCTCCTGTCAGTTTCGAAAAACCCACCAGAATTGTAACAGATAGAAGAGGAAACTTATATGTAGCTACCGAACGTGGCTTTCGCATCACCAAATTTAATACGAAGGGCGACCGTTTGCTTGTGTTTGGCCAAGAAGGAGATGGGGAGGGATTTTTCACTTCTCAGATTATAGATATAGCGGTAGATGCTGACGAAAATATTTATGTAGCAGATCAGAAAGGCATTCAGAAGTTTAACGCCAAAGGTGAGTTTGTCAGGGTTGTTTCTGCTTTATACGATTGCACAGCAATCTCCGTAGATGAATATAAAAATATCTATTTAGCTGTAAGAGGTACTCAGCATCAAATCCAAAAGCTAGACCCAAAGGGAAAACTCCTCTTAAAATTTGTTTCATCGGGAGCGGCGACTGGTCAATTGCAATCGATTACGGCGATGAGTGTCGATTCTAAGGGATATATCTATACAGCCGAATCAAGTTCACACCGAATCCAGAAGTTTGATTCGACAGGTACCTTTATCTTCACTGTTGGTACTCAGGGCTCTGCCAATAATCAATTTTATTACCCAACAGGTATAACTACCGATTTGAATGGCAACATATACGTTTCAGATAGTAATAATCATCGAATTCAAAAATTCAATTCCTCAGGAGTTTTTATCTCTAGCATAGGCTCATTTGGATCAAAAGACGGACAATTTCATTTTACCTATGGTGTTTGCGTTGATTTAGCAGGCAATATCTATGTAGCAGACTATTTGAATAATCGGGTACAAAGCTTTTCTTCCAAGGGCAAGATGATTCAAAAGTATGGTTTGAGGGGAACAGGTGAGGGACAATTGACTTATATGTATGGAACAAGACGTGATAGGCTAGGAAATTTTTATATATCGGATGCTGGTTTTGTCGTTAAATACAATCCAGCCGGTATTTTGGTTAAAAAAATAGGAACACCGGGTACACAAAATGGACAGTTTGTTAGTCCGGGCGAAATGGCTACTGATGCCAAGAACAATTTGTATGTTTGTGACCGTAACAATGGACGTATTCAGAAGTTTGATACAGCGGGAAACTTTCTGTTTGTTTTTGGAAAAAATGGAAGAGGTAACGGCGAATTCAATATACCTTCCGGAATAGATATTGATCCATGGGGAAATATTTATGTAACCGATGCGAATAATGGAAGAGTGCAAAAGTTTGATTCAACCGGCAGGTATTTACTACAATTTGATAAACCTCAATCCGACGTATTTGCTCCAAAGGCAATTGTTATTGACAGTCGTGGTAATTCATATGTAACCGATACGCGCAATAGCGCTGTTTACAAATTTGATTTAAGTGGTAAATTTTTAAAACAGATAGGTAATGCAGGATCTGATCCTGGAAGCTTTGCCTCTCCAGTGGCGATAGGAATTGATCAACAGGAAAATCTCTACATCGCTGATCAAAAAAACTACCGAATTCAAATCCTTAATTCCGAAGGCGTCTTTATCACCCAGTTTGGGTCGCAAGGACAGGAACAAAACCAGTTTGGAAGTATTACTGATTTAGAAGTGAGTCCAGAGGGAGATGTGTATGTAACAGATTATACAAATTTCCGAATAGCGGTATTTACCACACGGTCAAATGAAATTAATCTCATACGCGGAAAAATATTTATTGCCAACAATACAGATTGTATTCAGGATAGTTCAGAAATAGGGATGCCCAATGCTATTGTGCTTGCGCAACCAGGCTCTTATTATACTGTCACTAATAGTGAAGGTTTCTATTCCATACAAGTCGATACAGGTCGGTATCAAATTACCCAACTTTTATCTACCCATTCAAAAAATAAGGTTACTACCCGCGTCTGTCCTCAGAATGACTCGGTGTATGTCGTTAACTTCTCCGACAGAAATCAAATACGTTCAGATATTAACTTTGCCAACAAAGTCACCTTACTCCCCTACTTGTCCAGCAGTGTGAGTTCGGACCGCCGCCGGCGCTGCTTTCTCAATTCAACTGTTGTCTCCTATACCAACAGTGGCTATGCCGATGCTGCCAATGTAAAAGTGTATGTCAAACTGCCCAAACACGTAATCTTTCAATCTGCTGATAAAGCATACACTATCGACAAAGACTCCAACTACATCTTTGCTATCGGCTCGCTGAAAGCAAACGAATCAGGCACCATCCACATCACCGATTCGGTGGCTTGCGTGGCCAATATCCGCGGGCTTACCGCCTGCACCAAAGTATGGATCACTCCCTCGAATAACTATACACTACCTGTTGACTCGCCCTGGGACCAGTCCGACATCACCCTTTCAGGCAAATGCATCGAAAACGGAAGGGTCAAGCTTGTGATTCACAACACTGGCAAAACCATGGCCGACAGCTCTGCCTTTCGCATCTACCTGGATGCGCAGCTGGCCATGCAGAAACACTTCAGGCTCACGGCTGGTGACAGTCTGGTGCTGCGCGTACCAGCCAATGGCAAAACCGTCAGACTAGAAGCCGACCAGCGGGAAGGCCATCCCCGAAAGGCACAAAGCAACCTGACCATCGAAGGCTGTGTGGCCACTGCTAGCGATGTGGTCAGCAAAGGATTTGTCGATGTACTACCGCAGGATGACGCCGAACCCGAAGTTTCCATCAGTTGCCTGCCCATCATCGATTCGTATGACCCCAACGACAAGCTGGTTTCACCAGCTGGCACCACATTGGATCACTACACCCCGACCGGTAGCGAGCTCAAGTACACGATTCGTTTCCAGAACACGGGTACCGATACAGCCTATACCGTTACCATCCTTGACACCTTGTCCGATAAGCTCGACATTGCCAGCCTGCAACTCGGAGCCGCTTCGCACAAGTATTCCTTCAATGTCTCAGGCAAAGGAAAACCAGTATTGAAATGGACGTTCAACAACATCAACCTGCCCGACTCGACCCGTGACCAGCCAGGCAGTAATGGCTTTGTCCAGTTTTCGATCAAACCCAAGGCCGGCTTGGCCGAGAAGGCCCGCATTGAAAACTTTGCCGACATCATCTTTGACTACAACGACCCAGTTCGAACCAACACCACTACCAATGTGCTCTACGATCTGCCTCCTATAGTGGATAATAGTATTCGGCTACACGAGAAAAATGTCATATTCCTGAAACCAACCATTACTAGCTTTACTCCTGCACAAGCCGGGTTTGGCGAGCAAATGACCATTCGGGGCACCAATTACCAGACAGTAGCCACTGATAACATTGTCAAGATCAACGGGATTCGGGCAACGGTGGTCTCGGCCAGCGAAACCGAGCTGATTGTGCTTGTTCCGCAGGCGGTGACGGCGGGCAAGGTGAGTGTGACCACCCTGGGAGGAACCGCCGTGAGTGAAGTCGATTTTGTGCTCGGTAGCGAGCAGCCGCAGTGGAGCCGGGCCATCCGGGTATACCCTAATCCGTCGCAGGGCAGGTTTACGGTGGATCTGTCGGGCTCAGCCACCGTGATTAACCGGATCGAAGTGGTCAATACACTGGGGCAGAAAATAGTATCACAAAACGTGTCAAAAGCCAGCCCTAAACAGGAAATCGATCTGTCGGGACACAGTGCCGGATTTTATCTGGTAATTTTCCGTTCTTCAGCCGGCAATGCGACCCGGAAGATCATTCTCCGATAGAATATTTCATTCCAATTTCCGGGTTCGGTGAAAAAATGCGACCTTTGCGTGTTTGAAAAATCAGGAAATTAGAATGAAAGTTTGCATTGCCGAAAAACCCAGTGTTGCCAAAGATATTGCCGAAGTCATCGGAGCCAAACAGCGTAAAGATGGTTATTACGAAGGCAATGGCTATCGGGTAACCTGGACCTTTGGACACTTCTGTACGTTAAAAGAACCGCAGGACTATACACTTGACTGGAAATCATGGCGATTATCGGCCTTACCGATGATTCCGAACCACTTCGGAATCAAACTCATTGACAATCCGGGAGTACAAAAGCAGTTTGGCGTCATCGAAACCTTGCTTCAGGATTGCGAAGAAGTGATCAATTGTGGGGATGCTGGCCAGGAAGGGGAACTGATTCAACGCTGGGTGTTGCACAAAGCCAAATGCAAAGCCCCCGTCAAGCGCCTCTGGATCTCATCGCTGACCGAGCAGGCCATTCGCGACGGTTTTGCCAATCTGAAAGATAGTAATCAGTTTGATAATCTGTATGCCGCCGGCAGTGCCCGGGCCATCGGCGACTGGCTGCTGGGTATGAATGCGACGCGGCTGTTTACGACCAAATATGGTAGCGGTAAAGCGGTGTTGTCCATCGGTCGGGTGCAAACCCCCACCCTGGCTATGCTGGTACAACGGCAAAAAGAAATCAATGCCTTTAAATCGGCTGATTACTGGGAATTGAAAACCCTCTATCGGGAAGTGGAATTCACGGCTACCATTGATCGGTTATACAACCAGGAACGTGCCCAGAAAGGTCTGGAATACCTGCAAGCCAATCCGCTATTTACCATAACAGCCTTTGAAAAAAAAGAAGGAAAAGAAGGCAATCCACGTCTGTTTGACCTGACGGCGCTTCAGGTAGAAGCCAACAAGAAATATGGGTTCTCCGCCGAAGACACCCTAAAGCTGATCCAAAGTCTGTACGAAAAGAAGTTTGTTACCTACCCACGCGTAGACACCACCTATCTGTCGGAAGACCTGCATCCGAAAGTGGAAGGCATTCTGCGGAGCATGCAGTACTACCAAGCGCTGACGGCACCCATTCTGGCACATCCGATTCCCAAGCTCAAGGCCGTATTTGACAACAACAAAGTCAGTGATCACCACGCCATCATTCCTACGGATGTGCTGCCCACCGGTTTGGTTCCGGACGAAAAACGGGTGTATGACCTGGTGGCTCGTCGTTTCATTGCGGTATTTTATCCCGAGTGTAAAATTTCGAATACCACTGTGCTTGGCGTGGTCGGAAAAGTAGAATTCAAGGCTACGGGCAAACAAATTCTGGAGCCGGGCTGGCGGGAAGTATACGCCAACGAACCCAAGGCCAAAAAGGAAAGTGATGAAACGAAGGAAGATGAAAAGAAAGAAGCGGAAGAACGGGTAATACCCGAGTTTACCGTTGGCGAATCCGGACCACACACACCTCGCATTCACCAGGGCAAGACCTCGCCTCCCAAACCCTATACTGAAGCGACCCTGCTACGGGGGATGGAAACGGCCGGAAAGCAGGTTGAAAATGAAGAAATGCGTGACTTACTGAAAGAAAACGGCATCGGCCGCCCCTCCACACGGGCCAATATCATTGAGACGCTGATCAAACGCAAGTATGTTGAGAAGAAAAAAAAAACCTTGCTGGCTACCCAGATGGGAATGGATCTGATTGATACCATTCAGAACGAATTATTGAAAAGTGCCGAACTCACCGGTGCCTGGGAAAAAAAGCTAAGACAGATCGAAAAAGGCGAATACGAAGCGGAAGTCTTTAAAAAAGAACTGATTCAAATGGTAATTGACCTGACCAATGAGGTGAAGCGGACGGTGTATCGCCCGATTGCCATTGCTCCAGCAGTCACCGAAACCAAAGAAGAGGAAGCCCCGGCAAAAGAAACTACGGCAAAAGAACCCAAAAAAGCCAAAGAGCCCAAAGAGGAGATCAACATTGAAGTCCTTACCTGTCCCAAATGCAAGGAACACCTGCTCAAAAAAGGGAATACCGCCTATGGTTGTGGCAACTTCAAAGCCTGCGGTTTTAAAATTCCGTTTGAAGTGCTGGGCAAAAAACTAACCGACAAACACATCTACGACTTATTGTCCAAAGGCAAAACAGCGAAGATCAAAGGCTTGAAAATTCCGGGAGCAACCGAGGAAACCGAAGGCCGTCTGGTGATGACACCCGAGTTTGGCATTGGTCTTTAACTGTCAAGAATCCTATCCCCTGCCTTGTCGGCAAGCTGGCTGAAAAATGAAAAACCTGCTTCTTTACTGGAAGCAGGTTTTTCATCTCCGAAGTATAGTATTTTCAGAACCGGAAGCCGAAGGCAATGGAACGCAAGTCCGGACCGAAGCCTTCGCTGAACAACGGGTTCAAATCGTATTTGAAGAACAGATCCACGCCTTTCACACCCACCAGCGCCTGCACGCCATACCGCACATTGTTCAGGTAAAAATTGCTGCGTTCATGATCTTTGTGCCCTTCCGAATCTTTGATTTTGGAATAGCTATGCAAACGATACCCTAAAAAGCCACCTACTCCTACACGGAATCCATTTTTGGAATGACCGAAGTGTAACATGGGCATTACCGGAACACTGGCGTAAATGGCAGTTAATTTCGATTTGTCCAGTTTTCTGGCAGTAGTACCATCGAGTACTTCGGTAAAATCAACGCCATCGGAATTTTTGACGATTCGCGTGTTGCTATCAAACATGAAGTTGTAAAAACTGGCTTCCAGCCCATACGTGATTGATAACGGGCTCTTCGCACCACCGATACGGGTTTTGTAGATTTGCGAAAGCGCAATGTACCGTGAGCCCAGTGGTTTGAGTGAATAGTTCAGATTCTGATCGGGAAACTTTCCGTCTGCGGTCAGGTAGCTGTCCAATCCCAGATCGAAATACCATTCACTGGTGGTACGTTTGAGTTTGCGTACTTTCGGTTGTGAGTCTTTTTCTTTGTCAGGATCATCCGAATTGATACTCACTTCGCCTTCGTTGCCACCAATCCGGATCGAAAATGTAGTTCCGCCTTTTTCACTGTCCTTAATTGTCACCTGGTTGTCACGCACAATCACCGTATCGCCATTCATGACAAAACTGGTATCCCTTCCGGTGGTAGCTTCCGCCTTTTCCTGGATGTCAATCACACGGCTTACCAATGCGTTCAGGTCGTAGTTTTTCAGTGCCTGCAGTTCGGCCTTGTCGTTGGTCTGGATGGCAATGCGGGTTTTCTTGCCGAACAGAATGATGATGGAATCGCGTTTCTCTTCAGGATTCGAGTGAAAAGCCATTGCCGCACTCACCACACCCCAAAACATGGTTACCAATACTATTCTTTTCATAGTTGTAATTGAATTAAATGGAGTTTTCATCTTTACTTAAATTTGTACGAATGTATGATTGGGTTTAGGAGTGATCTAGTTTTTGTTATTCCGTTCTTTGACCCAGGCGAAAATCGCATCTTTGTCCAGGTTGATCTCCGCTTTTTTCGCCTTTTTGATGGCCTGCCATAACTTTCCGCCTTTTGTTGCCGTAGGAGCCTCCTCTGTCACTTCCTCGTTGGCTGGAGCAGGGGCCGGATTGGCGGCTACCGGCTCGGCAATCTCCACGACTACCACGGTAACCTCCGGACTAGCCGGTTTCGCCTGCGTTTTCAGGGTTGTTGCCACAGCCACTCTCTCCGTAGGCTCTTCCGTTGTTTTTTTCATATCCTCACCCAGTTGGGGGTTGACGATTGGTTTCGGCTGCTGCCGGGCAACATATACCGGCTTATTTTCAACAACCGGTTTTTGTGGCAACGGTTCATTTGGTTGTGCATCGCGTACAGGCTCATTGGGATCTGTCTTTGCGATGGGTGCCGGTTGTGCCTGCACCCTTGGAACGATCAGCGGCTCTTTCGAAATAGGTTCAACGGTTTTGGGTGATACAGCAGCCAGCGGAACGTCAGAATTCCAGTAATAAACGGACACAAAGCATCCGATGGCCAGCGCCACGGAAGCAGCCACGGCCCAGTATACCCCTTTTTTGCTATCTTTTTTTTTCGTCAGGCGGCCCTGCAACTCTTCCCAGGCACGCGGAGAAGGCATTTGCTCTACCTCTCGCAGCCGCTTTGCAAACAACTCATCCACCGGATGTTTCTCTTGATTGTGCATACCTTTATCGTTTTATGTTTGCTGTTTTTCTTTCGTTGTTTCCAGTTGCCGTTCAGATCGGGTTCCCAGATTGTTTAGCGGCAGAGGTTCAAAATAGTATCTTTGAAAACCCCAAAACCTCCGCATTCTACTGATTCTCATGCCGAATAGCCTCTCATCCCAATTGCTCATTCAGGTTTGCCATTTTTTTTTCTGCCTTTTTCAGGTGTTCCTGTAACAAGCCACGTGCCCGGCTTAGCTGCGACTTGGAAGTATTTTCGCTGATTCCAAGCTGTTCGGCAATCTCCTTGTGCGAATACCCCTCAATGGCATACAGATTGAAAACGGTCCGGTAGCCGTCGGGTAGCCTTTGTACCATGGCGAGCAACTCTTCCGTCTCCAGTTCATTGTCATCCAGGTGCATTACCGCGGCATCGTTGTGTACATGTTCCAATTCCACTTCCAGGAATACGGTTTTGTTTCGTCTTACCTGCTGCAACGCTTCGTTGACCATCAGCCGCCGCATCCAACCTTCAAAGCTTCCGGTAAACTGGTACTGTTCAATTTTTTCAAACACCTTCAGGAAACCATGGATCATCACATCTTCCGCCTCCATCTGGTCTTTGATGTACCGGGCACACACGCCCAGCATTTTCCGGGCATACCGGTTGTAAACCTCACGCTGCGCGGACGCATCATTCCGTTGGCATGCCCGGATGAGCTTTTCTTCGTTGTCCCATTTTTGTATGCGTAGAAACATACGGTTGCGTAGCGGTTAAGGAGTTGTGTCGGTTTTCAAAAGGTAGATGCAAAAATGACAATGCCGGTTGCGCGAAGATGAAAAAAAATTAACTTTTTTCAATACCGACTTTGTAACACACTCAGGATCAACGCGAAAAAATTTCACATGGCAGTCCTGAGGAAAAATAGTATCGTTGCAAAAGCCAAAACCCCACCCGTTGCAACGCAAAAACCCGCTGCCGGGCGGGTTCATGGATTGTCATCGCAAGCAGGATCAAGCGGCTTTTGCCTTGGGCAGCGTGAAAGTAAATGTGCTTCCCTGGCCAATGGTACTTGCCAGGGTGAGCTGGCCGCCATTCAAGGTGAGAAATTCCTGGCAAAGGTGGATGCCCAACCCGGTACCCCGCTCACCAGTCGTGCCAAGCGTTGAGTAAAAGCCTGCGGAATTGAGAATCTTCTGTTGTGTTTCGGTGTCCATTCCCTGTCCCTCATCCTGTACGGATACAGAGACATATGCCTCGCCGTCTATGGCACGAATCCACACAGTATCATTGCTCTTGGAAAATTTAATGGCATTGGAAATCAGGTTTCGCAAAATCGTATCAACCATATCCGGGTCGGCGTATGCTTCCAGTGCTGGCGGTGTTTCGACAGCCAGGCGAATCTGCTTCTGACTGGCAATGATTTCCAGCATGCCCACACTTTTGCTGACAACGGCCACCACATCAAACGGCTGGCCATGAACTTCAAATCCCTTGAGCTGGCTTTTGGACCAATGCAACAGATTATCCAGCAACTCCGATGTTTTGTTGACACGTTCGCTGAGTTTGCGGGTGGCATCCTGCATTTCTTCCGGATCAAGCAGTTCGTCGTCAAAAAGCGAGAGGATTCCTCTGATGGCCCGGAAAGGAGCCTGCAAGTCATGCGAAATGATGCTAAACAACTTGTTAAGGGCAACATTGGCCTTGGCCAGATTCTCGCGTTGCAGAAGCATCTGTTCATTCTGCTGCTTGATTTCTTCGTTTTGCCCCTGGATTTCCTGTTGTTGCAACACCATTACCTGATTCATCCGCTTCTGGCGCTGGTAAATGATGCGGTAAAAAATAGTGGTGGCAATGAAAACCAGAAGTAAGGCCAGGCCCCCTTTCTTTTTGATGTCATCCTGTGCAATCTTTTCCTCCTTGAGCTTTTTATCTTTCAGCAACGACTGCGTCATCAGGTCTTTCTTTTCCAGCTGGTAATCGTATTGCAGCTTTTCGACCGTCAGCGTCTGCTCGGCCGTATTCAGGCTGTCGTTCAAGGTAATGTACAAAGCCTGGAAATGTGCCACTCTTTCGTACCGGCCTTCCAGGGCATATAGCTTTGCCAGTTGATCATAACATTTCACTATCCACTGGCTATACGAAATCTGCCTGGCCAGTGACAACGACTGAGTGGCCTTGCCCAAAGCCTCATCCAGCCGGTTTTGTGCCATGGCAATTTTGCTCTGGTAGTAATAAATCTGCGTCAGGACCTCGTTGCTGGGAATTTCGAGAGCCACAGGCAGCGCTTTTTGCAGATATTGGGAAGCCGTTGCATAATCTTTAGAGGAGATGTAAATGCCGGCTATATTGGTCTGCGACTCGCACAATACTTCGGGCAGGTCTATTTTCTGAGCTATCTGTATCGACCGTTGGTAATTGACCAATGCCAGGCTATCCTGTTTCTGGGCAACGTACACACTCGCCAGGTTCGACAGAGCAATGGCCACCCCCTCTTGTCCATCCTTGACCATTGTCCATATCTGAATGGCTTTGTTCAGATTTTTCTTTGCCTTGTCCCACTGTTTCAGGTCTATGTAGACACTGCCCATGTTGTTGTAACAAGCCGCCACAAAAAACTGCTCGTTGAGCTGTTCATACAAGCGTATGGCTTTCAGATAAAAATCGATGGCTATTGCACTGTTGCCACTGCCAGAACAAGCAATACCCATGTGCCGGTAAGCCGTTGCCTCACCCGGCGTATTGCGCAGTTTCAGCGATAACTGCAACTCCTGCTGTGCCACATCCTGCGCTTTCTGAAAATCTGAATACCGGTACTCATTGAACAATGCCCGGAGGGTATTGAGCCTGTTGGTATCTTCAGGCATGGACTTCAGCACGGCATCCAGGCTGTCTGTCGTACGTTTATTTTGGGCATGACTACACTCACCGACTACAGTGCACAAAACCACCAGGAAGAGTAAAACATAATTCATTCGTATGAACAAACAGCCTGTGGCCACATTACGGACGATTACCAGTAAAATTTTTAAAACTCTCTGTATTTTGAATCAGTAGCACAGAGTAATCAGAGCGGTTATTGCATTTTCCTAAAAATATCCGCCCGGGTAGCATCTGCCTTCTTGCGGATTGATAAATTTTACAAAGGACATGATTATTCACCAAGCCCAGAAGTAAATTTTGCCTTTTTGCTTTCACACGTAAGATTGGGACTTACTATCCAGCATCTGTCTTCTCATGGCAGGCGGTTTTGGGGCCATAAGCAATCTAAAATAACAGCCAGCTCGGAAGATGACCGGGAAAACCATGGTTTCAAACCCACGCAATCCGTGACAACTGCAATGGTAGTCTGCAACGAAGCTGCCCTGCAAAAGTACGCCCCTGATATATAGTTAAACAGAAAAAGCCCGTCTGGAGACGGGCTTTCACAAGTGAATTTCACTCGGTTAAATTTCAACTGCAATTTTCTAATAGCAACGCGTTATTTGTTACCCACCACTACGGATACTCTTTTTTTTAAATACTGTGCCAGCTCTTTCATGCTTTCCCGGCTGATGTATTTGTCCTTGCCGTCTTCGGCTTTCAGGGTTACAAATCCCAGCGGAAGCCCCGTCATGCTGTCAATCACGGCATGTAAGTAATTGGTCACAATTTTCTGTTTTCGGGAATGCACCTCAGGTACAATCTCCAGCAAAGCCAGATTCGGATTACCCCGCATGGCGCTCTCGTTAAAACGCTTCGAATCAACGATGACAAATGGATACGGGTACACTTCCTTGATCTCATCATAGGTAAGGCCTGTAGCCAGCCAATCTTTGCGCAGAAGCAGCGTTTTGGAGTTCATGTCGGCTTCGGCACGGGGCAATACCTCTTCCCATTCATAAGGCTCGGCTCGGCTTCGCAGTGTTGTATCAGCCAGGTAATGCTGCACTGCCTGCACACCGAAGGTCAGATCGGCTTTTTCGGGAATGATGGTAGCCAGGTTCTGACGGAAAATGGGTTGAGACTTGGGCAAATCTTCCAGAAACTTGATTTCCATTACCGTATAATTGCGCCAGTGGTCCCGGTGGTTGTTCAGGACCCGGTAGTTTTCGGGAAACATCAGGCGCTGAAAGTTACGGCCACCGACATCGCCCCGGACGGTAAAGTTGTCGATGGTGGTGCAGTAAATGACGGCGTAGTTCTTGGCCTGCGTCTTCCGCAGGCGGTCGGCATCGTTCATGGTCATGAAATTGGCCGAACTGTCCCATTTCCAGTATTTTTCGACAGCCTGCTGCAACGCAGCATTGTAAGCCTCTACGGCAGCCTCATAGCCGGCGATCTGGTCCTGCTTTTTTTTCTTCTTCATCAGCTCAATTACCTTCTGGGAAGGCTGTTCCACCACTACGATCAGTTCGCGAGTAGCCAGTTTCTTGAGCAAAGCCGGATTGCCAAATCCACACTGAGCCCAGCCCGCTGAAGCCCCTAAAAGTAAGTACGCATATAAAAACCTCTTTAGCATAGGAAAATATCTATAAAGCAGTTTTTTATCGGAAAATTTATATTATTTTGCATGCAACCAATCAATGCATTGCTGGGTCTTGGCTATAAAAACAAAGTTCTGCATTTCTGCTGAGAGATTTGCAGATTCTTTCATTTTTTCGACGGAACGCACGTTACAACACAATCATTCATCCCTAATTACTCCTTTCCTTTGACAAACCCTTACGCCGCACGACCCCAAGCCATACACGCCCTTGTCCGACTCTTTCTATTGGTAGGTATGCTCCTCTGGAAGCAAACAAGTTTTGCACAACAAATTTCAGATATAAAGATCTCAGGCCAGTATGCCGACCAGTCCCTGGAAACAGTACTCACCTCGTTTGAGCAGCAAGCCGCTCAGCAACGCATTCCCCTCCGTTTTTTTTACAATACGTCTCAGGTAAGCGGGATAAAAATCAACAGTCGCTTTACCAGCGAGCCCATTGGCCAGGCATTGACCAAACTGCTGGCCGAAACACCCTTGGGGTTTTTGCCTTACGAGGGATACTATTTTGTACTGGTGCCCAAAGAGGATGTGCAACTGTTGACTACGGCTTCGGATAGTGATACCAACACAACCGTAGTGGTAACGCCTCCTACCGAAACCATCGAAGACCCTTCCAAAACCATCCGGGGCGGTATGACGCTGATGACACAAAAGCGAAATGTGAAAACGTTCAGTGTCAATGGCGTGTTGAAAGACGCCAGCAACGGCAAAAAGCTGGAAGGGGCAACGGTATACATTGAAGAAATGAGGTCCGGTGTACTTTCGGACCAGACGGGAGCCTATCAGTTGAACCTTCCGGCAGGTGTTTACAATCTGGTATACAGCTACATCGGCTATCAGTCGAAGCGGCGACAACTGTCGGTACGCAGCAATATGGTAGTAAACATGGATCTGCTCAATGCCGACATTCGCCTGCGGGAAGTAGTCGTTACGGCGGAAGCGATAGACCGCAACGTGTCGACCACCCAGATGAGTGTCACCAAACTCAATATCCGCACCATCAAAAAAATTCCTCCGTTGATGGGTGAAGTCGATATTGTGCGCAGCGTATTGCTGCTGCCGGGGGTAAGCTCGGTGGGTGAAGGTTCGACGGGCTTTAACGTCCGCGGGGGCAGCATTGACCAAAACCTGATTCTGATGGACAATGCCCCAATCTACAACACCTCGCACATGTTCGGGCTATTTTCAGTGTTCAATCCTGATATTGTGAAAGATGTTACGTTGCACCGCGGCGGGATTTCAGCACGCTATGGGGGGCGGGCATCTTCAATAATGGATATTCAACTGAAAGACGCCAATGCGCAAAAGCTGACCTTTCGCGGCGGCATTGGACTGGTAGCCAGCCGTTTGTCCATTGAAACCCCGATCATCAAGGATAAATTGTCGTTTATCATTGCCGGGCGGGGAAGTTTTACCGACTTTCTGTTAAAAAGCCTGCCCAACGAATCACTGCGCAATACTAAGGCCAATTTTTACGATGTCAACGCTAAACTCGACTACCGTATCAATACAAAAAACACGCTGAGCCTTTCAGGTTACGTCAGTGATGATTTGTTGCAAATCAACGCCGATTCCATTCTGACCATTGCGGTCAATTCTGCCATTACCCAGTACCGCTGGAGCAACCGTTACGGAACGCTGAAATGGCAACACTTCTTCAGCGAAAAACTGACCAATTCGACATCCGTAACGTACAGCAACTATGCGGCGAAAGTTGTCAATCCCACTTCGCCAAACCGGTTTGAAATTCCGACTGAGTTGACCCAGTTCAATCTGAACACGGATTTCAGCTACCAGCTTACCGAAAAGCACAAACTCAGTTTCGGTGCACAGGCCATTCGCTACCAGCTCCAGCCGGAGAACCTGAAAGTGACGCCACCCAGCGATGTCAATCCTATTGCGATCCCGAGTGAAAATGGAACCGAGCTGGCGGCCTATCTGGAGGACGATTTCGTCATCAATTCCAGGCTCACCCTGACAGCAGGTTTGCGGTATTCAGCATTCATGCGAACAGGCCCGGCTACGGTATTCCGGTATGGCGAAGATGCCCCCCGCGAATCGCTTAATGTAGTAGATTCCACAGTGTATGGCAGCGGTGAAACAATACAGAATTATGGAGGTTTGGAACCTCGCCTGGCACTGAAAATCAGCACAGCAGAAAACAGTTCCATCAAGATCGGTTACAACCGGATGCGCCAGTATGTGCATCTGATCTCCAACACAGCGGCTGCCATCCCAACCGCCCGCTGGCAACTGAGCAACACCTATATCAAACCGCAAATCAGCGACCAGATTGCTGTAGGGTATTTCCGCAATTTTGCAGGAAACATGTTCGAAACATCGGTCGAAGTATACTACAAGAAAATCTACAACTTCCTGGATTACAAAGACAACTCCGTGGTGTTTCTCAATCGTACCATTGAGACGGCCGTGTTGCAAGGCGAAGGCCGTTCGTATGGCATCGAGTTACTGGCTCGGAAAAATATCGGCGAATACCTGACCGGTTGGATGAGTTATACATATGCCCGTACGTTTGTGCAGATGACAAGCCGTTTTGACCGCGAGCAGGTCAATTCAGGCGACTGGTATCCAGCCAATTATGACAAACCGCATACTTTTAATCTGGTATTGAACTACCAACTGAAAAAACGGATAGGCTTCTCGATGAACTACACCTATAGCACTGGTCGTCCGGTCACGTATCCAGAGTCTAAGTTTGTGTATGGTAGTGTCATTGTTCCTGATTTTGGCCTGCGCAATCAATACCGTATCCCAGATTACCACCGCCTGGACATTGCCGTTAACATTGACAGCGGCTACCGCAAAAAGAAAAAAGTAGACAAAAGCTGGACGTTTGCCGTCTACAACCTGTACAGCCGGAACAATGCCTATTCGGTATTTTTCCGTCCGGGTGGCGGCAGTGCCAATGCGTACAAGCTATCTATTTTCGGAGCGGCGTTCCCGTCACTTACCTATAACTTCAAGTTCTAGGAATTGCCCGTTCAATACTCTTGTTGTCAATACGTCAGAGCTGGACAGCCAGCATATTCCTGACTCTAGTTAAATACTATGTTTGTCAAGTCAAAAACCTCCTTACCAATCAAACCATGCCCTTTGTAACCTTTCTCAAAAGATATAGTTCGATCTTGTTGCTGCTTGTATGTTCGTGCATTACCCCTTACGATGCGGATATCCAGGGCAGTCAGCCACGCCTGGTAGTGGAAGGATTGATTTCCGATCAGCCCGGACCACACCAGGTTCGCCTTACCCAAAGTGCTTCGTATGCCAATGGCTCCGAAGGCACCAATATTGGCATTGACAATGCTACTGTCTATGTGACGGATGATCTGGGGCGACGGATTGAGTACGTTTCGCTGGGTTCGGGCCGATACCAAACCACCCCGGATGTACGTGGCGAAGTAGGCCGCACGTATCAGGTGCACATCACCCTGGCCGATGGAACCCGGTATCTTTCCGAACCGGACCTGCTCAAACCGGTACCGCCTGTTGATAATCTTTACTGGGAATATGACCGTTCTACCAAACTCATCAGCGTGTATGTGGATCTGGTTGACCCACCTACGCTAGGCGACGGTTATTACTGGACCTGGAAACACTACGAGTCCTTGCAATATTGCAAATTATCAGAAATGCTTCCAGATGGCAGCCAATCGGCCTGCCTGAATTGTTGCACTCCTTGCTGGGATATCTTCCAATGCTACACATGCGTCAACATTGCCGGCGACCAGTTCATCAACGGAAAAAAGATAAAAAAGCAATTGATCACTACCGTTTTGTACAACAGCTTCGAGCCTTACTACCTGCTGATCGAGCAACGGTCACTGAGCAACAACGCCTACCAGTTCTGGAACTCGGTGAAAGTGCAAAGTTCGAGCACCGGCGGCCCGTTTGATGCCGCTCCGGCTCCAATCGTGGGCAATGTGAAGAACCCAGACAAGCCTAAAGAAAAAGTGCTTGGCTTCTTTGGCGCTTCTTCGGTAATAAAAATCCCTTACTGGCAACCCCGTGATCAAATCGATGATACTCCGGTGATACCACTGCCCACGAATTGTCCACCCATAACCTTCCCTCCTCCCTGCTATCCATGTATGGAGGATGAGGGTAGGCGTACCGGCGTGCAACCGCTGGGGTGGGTAAGGTAATACGAATCAAAATAGTATCTTGAATAGCACCAAAACCCCTTATACTCCGTACTGTAACGGTTTGTCACGACGCGCATGCTCAGCATGTATTGCGGAGGGAGGAAGACAAACATCCATGGAGCCTCCGAACTGGACTGGATGATAACAGATGGTTTGAATATGTTTTACAAACGTACAATTATTTGACACAAAGCACTGACAATGAAAAACTTTCAGTTATCCATAAAATCGCTATTCGTCCTTTTGCTACCGGTTTGTGTGGAAACGGCATTCATGCGGCCTTCTGACGAACTACTGACCCGGATGCTCAGGCAGCTTTCCACATATACCGAAACGTATGCACCCGAAAAGGTATACCTGCATCTGGACAAACCCTATTATTTTGCCGGTGACGACCTGTGGTTCAAGGCATATGTGGTTAATGCCGCAACACATGTATCTGATACAGCCAGTGGCGTCCTGTACGTAGAGCTTTGGAACGAGAAGGGAACGCTGGTTGCTTCTGAAAAGGTCAAACTCACCGGTGGCACGGGGCACGGCGACTTTGCCTTGAACGAAGGACTCCCTACCGCAACCTACCAGATTCGGGCGTATACCCGCTGGATGCAAAACGGCTCATCCGATTTCTATTTCACACGACAGTTGTCCATCCTCAATCCCACGGATAAACCGGTTGCCACACCTCTTTCCGATGCAGGGCTGGATGTGCAGTTTTTTCCTGAAGGCGGCGATCTGGTGGAAGGTTTGTCCAGTACAGTAGCCTTCAAGGCGGTTACCAAACAAGGCAAGGGGGTTGCTACCCAGGTAATTGTTTTGAGCGACAACGATACCATCGGGCGTTTTGCCAGTAAGTACATGGGTATGGGCTCTTTTTCGTTTACCCCGGCACCGGGCAAAACCTATCAAGCTCTTGTCAGAAATGCGGCGGGGAAAATAGTATCGTTTGCACTGCCCAAACCCCGTCCGCAAGGTTGGGTGATGCATACGGAAAACATTTCGGGCTCCCTGCAACTGACCGTCCGTTCGAACAAGAATGTGGAAGAGAAACTCTACATCATTGCCCAGACCCGCGGAAAAGCCACCTTCCAAAGCGAAGGCCGACTGGTGAACAACACCTTTGGCGTACAGATTCCCACTGCACAATTGCCTTCAGGCATCACACAACTGACTGTTTTTGATGCCAATGGTATGCCTCAATGCGAACGGCTGGTATTTGTCAGTCATCCGGACCAGATCCGACTGGCGCTTACGGCTGACAAGAAAAGCTACCAGCCACGCGAAAAAGTAACACTCACCCTTACCGCCCGTGATGCGCAGGGCAATCCGGTGGCTGGTAATTTCTCGCTGGGTGTACACGATGCTCGGACTTTTGCCTCTCCCGAACACACTATTTTGACCAACCTGCTGCTTACATCTGACCTGAAAGGTACCATTGAGAATCCAGCCTTTTATTTCCAACCCGGCAATGCAGAGGCTTCACAAGCGTTGGACCATCTGATGCTGACCCAGGGATGGCGGCGGTTTACCTGGAAAGATGTCATGCAACCAAACCTACCCGAACCCTTGTATGAACACGAACCCGATATTGCACTCACCGTCAACCTGGTAGACAAGGCCACCGGAAAATCAATGCCCTCACAGATTCTGCTGATTTCGGCGCCGGGCACCAGTTCGGTGTTTCGGTATGGCTACACCAATCCACAAGGAAAAATTTATCTGAACAGTCTCGATTTTTACGATTACCGCAATGTCATTGTAAGCATTTACAACAAAGACATACAGGCCTCGGCACGTGTGGTAGCCGATTCTGTCAAGCAGACGACTGCCCTTGCGGGTGAGCTGCCCGCATTTTCAGCTAGTGCAGCCATGCAACAAGCCTTTTATCAGAAAAAAGTATGGTCGGTTATTCAGCGCAATTATACATCTTCCGAATCCAATCCGACCGAGGTTGTCACCCTGGACACCCTGCGTCCTGTGCAACCGGTATATCAGAAAGCCGATGATAAAATCAAACTGGACGACTACACTTTGTTTCCAACCATGGAAGAAGTCATCCGTGACATTGTGCCTTGGGGCATTCTCACCCATAAGAAAGGCAAAACCGGCTTCCGGCTCCTGGATCCACAGACCAAACTTTATTTCAAGCACAACCCCATCTATCTGATTGACAACGTACCGGTGCATTCCATTGATCCAGTCCTCGCACTCGACCCATCGACAGTCTATTCCATCGAATCGGTACGTAGTGCCGTGGGAAGGGCGCAGTTTGGCGAAATCGGTTACCAGGGAATTTTCTCCGTCTTTACCAAAGCAGGTGATTTTTATCCTTCCAACGAACCAGGACTGTTCAACTTCTCGGTGCGTGGTTTTCAAAGTCCGCGCGAATACTATGCTCCCAAATACGAAAACCCGACACCGCCAAGCCGGCAGCCTGATTTCAGGAACCTGCTGTACTGGGATCCGTCCATTGTTACGGACGCCAATGGCAAGGCAACGGTAACTTTCTATAATTCAGACGATATCACTAGCTGGCGTGCAGTGCTCGAGGGCATTTCCGCACAGGGGAGACCCATCGCAGGCATGCTGGAATATCAGGTAAAAATGGAAACACCCAAATAAGAGAGCCGGAATGCGGGCAGCCATTACCTGAGTTTTGCGAAGGTGAAACGAAGGTTGGTAATGAAAATCAAAGCAACGGCTGCCAGCATTCCGACACTTGTCCCAAACATGGCCTGGTAAAACCAAGGTATGCCGGAACACAGGCACAAGCCATCCAGTGCAGAAACCGCCTGGCATGTGTGGCAGAGAAGGCAAGGCCCGCAGATTCCATCCACTGGAAAAGCAATCCGAACAACACGAACACTATCCAGCCGTTGTACCGGAAATATAGGTAAAAATACACGGCCAACGGATACCATTGTGTATCATCCAGGTGCCTGGCCTTCAGGATGCCCAACGCAAACGGTCCCAGTGAAGACAGAATCAGGAAGGCAAATGCCCAGTGCATCCATGGCAGTGAAATAGTATCTTTTGAATGCCCCCCCAAGTTTAATTTTTCACGAACACCTTTCCCAGTGCCATGTCTTCTTTCAGGTAGTCGATTTTCTGTTCGGTCAGCACTTTCAGCAGATTGTCGCGGTACTCCTTGACCTGGTAATGCAATGGGCACGGCTGGGTTCCGGAACTGCAAGTCTCGTTACTTGCACGGATTCTGGCAGATGTCAATGACTGGGCACTGGCAAGGCTATGGGCTGGAATGGCAAATGGAATCACCATTCTTGGATTTTTTATTACGATACTGGTGTTACTGATTTGTATACCTTTGCAAATGTTAAAACCTCACTACCATACAAATTAACTTCTGTTTTTATGCAAACGCAGAAAAAAGACATTACCGAAAGAAAAGACATTGAAACCTTCGTGGATGCGTTTTATGGCAAAGCCAAACAAGACAATCTGATAGGCCCCATATTTATGAATGCCGTTGCCGATTGGAACAAACACCTGCCCACCATGTACGAGTTCTGGAGTCAGCTGCTGCTGGGAACGATGAATTACAACGGCAGTCCCTTTGCCAAGCACATTCCGTTACCCGTTGACAAGCAACACTTTGACCGCTGGGTAGAGTTGTTTCACCAAACCATTGACGAGCATTTTGAAGGCCCCAAAGCCACCGAAACCAAAGAACGAGCGTTCGCTATCGCATCTACTTTTGAGTACAAGATGCGCACCATCCGCAAACTGGCTTCATCCTGAAAAAACACATTTAGGTAGTTCCGATTGACAATCGGAACACATCCACAGAATGTAAGAAACACTGAAAAAGGCACCAATTGAGCATCGTAGCTATCATACAGACAGCCATTTCTGCATGCTTAGATGATCATCAGTGTATTTTCTGAGAAAAATCATATTTGTTTCGCAAGCATGCATTACCTTTGTGGCATTCGGGATTTTCACCTTTACCGGATACCATTTAATTTTCACACATGCGAAATTGGATTGCCATACTGATTCTCAGTTCCATTCTGCTGCAAACGTTCAGCAGGGCCGGCATTTACATTTCGTTTAAAGTCAATCAGGATTACATTGCCCGTGTGCTTTGCGTCAATAAAGACAAACCCAAGCTCAATTGTAACGGGAAATGTTTTTTGGCTAAAAAACTGAAACAAGCCGAGCAAGCCGAACAACAAAAGGTGCTGCTCAAAACCCTGGAAGTAAATCTGTGTTGCCAGGATTGGTATACATTTGACTTCCAACGCACCGCTTTTGTGCGGGTTCCGCAACTAGTATCTTTCTATTTGCTAAAACCTGCCTTCGCCTCCCCCCTGAGCATCTTCCACCCTCCCCGGTCATAAAATCACAACTATCCATTTTGATTTCTCAGGACTCACTGTACCTGAACGGATATTCTATTTTTCTCACTTAGTGATTTTATTGATTCTCAACCTTTTCTGACTTTTTATGAAACCGTTTTTTTACAAAGGGTCGCTACTGCTTTGTAGCCTCTTCAGTATATCTATAGCTATACACGCCCAGCAAACCATTCAAGGCATAGTGTTTGATGCACAAACGCTGGAACCGCTTACCGGCGCCACGGTAATGGTTCCAAATACAACCCAAGGCACCCAGACTGACGCCAAAGGCGCCTTTAGCTTACAAGCATCTACTGACAAAGTTCAAGTTTCTTTTATTGGTTACGAGAAAACCGAAGTAGCGGTCATGGGTAATCCGCTGAAAATCGCCTTGTCGCCTATGGTCGGCAATCTGCAAACGGTGGTGGTAACCGCCAATCGCGAAGCAGGCTTGCGTACCGAATCGCCGGTGGCCATCAGCAAGCTTTCGCCCACGCTGATCAATGACACCAAGCCCACCAGCCTGTACGAGGTGATCAACAAAACGCCGGGAGTCGCCATGCTCAACTACAACAACGAGCAACACGCCATGAGCATCCGCCAGCCAATGACTACAAACGCCTACTTTCTATACCTGGAAGATGGCATTCCCATTCGGCCGATGGGTGTATTTAATCACAATGCGCTGATCGAGATGAATATGTTTACCGTATCCTCGATAGAAGTAGTCAAAGGTCCGGCTTCATCGTTGTACGGTCCGGAGGCAGTCGGCGGAGCCGTCAATTTCATTACCCAACGACCGACTGCCGTGCCCACCGCCCGTGCCGGCATTCAGTTTGACAACTACGGCTATCGTCGTTTACAGTACGCAACCGGTGCAATACTAGGCAGATTTGGCTTCTACCTGGGTGGTTATCTTGCCAGGCAAATCAATTCCTGGCAGGCGCGCAGTGACTTTGACAAGTCTTCGTTCAATGCCCGGTTGGAATACAAGTTCCCCAACCAAACCCGCCTGACGGGCACTTTTTCCTACAACGATTATTACTCGCAAACCGGAGGCAGCATTGATAGCACAGCGTTTTACAGTCGGCAGTATCCATCGAACAACGATTTTACCTACCGAGCCGTGAATGCAGTTCGAGCCCGTATTTCGCTGGAACACAGTTGGAATGCGCAATCAGAAACTACACTCACACCCTATTTTCGGGATAATTCCATTGGACAGAACCCGAGTTACTCGATTGTCTGGAAAACGGGGGATACAACGGCCACCGGCCAGGTGAATGACAATTCGTTTACTTCGTACGGAATAGTCGTTCAACATTCGCAACGTTTTGATTTTCTGAAATCGCGTTTGCTGGCCGGTGGCATGTACGATTATTCGGCCAATCCGTATTACGCCTACAAAACCCAACTCGCTGCCAAGCTCCGGGCCGGTGGCAAATCGGTGGAACAATACACACTGGTGCAAGAATTGCCCGATGCATTCCTCGTCCGCTACGACGCCAAAATTTACAACAAAGCCCTCTTTACTCAGTATGACTTTGAACCCGTCAGCCGCCTGAGGGTATCGTTGGGCTTGCGGTATGACCAGATGGCTTTTGACTACGTCAACTACCTGGACAACAACGCCACGGGCAGCAAATCGTACGGCCAAGTGACGCCCAAAGTTGGCCTTACCTACGATCTGGGTCACAACAAAGGTGTGTATGCCAACTATTCGCAAGGCTTCTCCCCTCCCGGCCTGACGGCTGTTTTTCGCAAAAATCCAAATGCCGCCCCGGGCGAGGCTCCGTTTTACTACAACTTAGCTCCGGCCCGTTTTGACAACATGGAAATCGGCGGATGGGCAGCATTTCTGGACAACAAGATTTACTTCGACTGGGCTGTATATCAGATGAACGGACGTAACGAATTGCTCAGCATCCGCCAGCCCGACAATAGCTTCGATTACCAGTCGGCGGGAAAAACGCTGCACCGGGGCATTGAATACAGCCTTACCTGGAAGCCCACAACCGAATGGTTTTTCCGGTTTGGCGGCACCAACGCCGTTCACAAGTTTGTTGAGTTTACCCTCAGCCAGCGGGAATCGGATGCGGTGAAAAACGTAAACGACAAAGTAATGCCACAGTCGCCTTCCTGGATTGCCAATACCGAAGTGACGTATAAGCCCAACTGGCTTAAAGGCTTCCGGGCATCGCTGGAATGGCAGCGTATCAGTTCCTGGTACAACAACCAGGTGAACACCACACAATACAATGACCGTACGGCTTTCGGAGCCAAAGGCATCAGCATATTGAATTTCCGTACAGGCTACACCTGGAAGAGCCTCGAAGTATTTACAAACGTCATGAACCTGACCAACGAACTGTACGCCAACGCAACCAGCCAAGGCAACAGTAACACCGACCGAATCACCTACACCCCTGCCGCTCCGCGTACGTTTGTGCTGGGTGTGCAATATAATTTTACTGGTAAGAAATAAAGGGCCGTCCTTTGAACCCCCATCCCTAACCCTTCCCCCGCAAGGGGAAGGGAGCCACAAGTCCCTCCCTAATGGGGAGGGATTTAGGGTGGGGTTCTTTAGGGGAGGCCTCCAACACAACATCCATATGCAGACACAATCCATTATCTCTCAAAATACTATCTCCCAAAAGAGCAAAGCCTCCCGATTCATTCAGCGCAACATGTACCGCTGGCACCGGGTGCTAGGACTGCTCACTGTAATTCCGGTTATTTTCTGGACGCTTTCGGGACTGATGCACCCCTTTATGTCACACTGGTTCAAGCCCAGCATTCCGCATGAATCGGTCCCTGTGAAGCCTTTACAGAAAGACCAGATTACCCGTTCGTTGGCCGAGGTGCTCAAGCAAAACCGCGTGACACAGATCAAGAATTCACGGCTGGTTTTTTTTAAAAATAGTACCTTCTACCAGATCAAAACCCCGGCTAATGAACTGTTGTACTTCAATGCCCGTACCGGAACGCCACTGCCCAACGGCGACACGCGTTATGCCGAGTCGCTGGCCCGGTATCTTATCGACGATTACCAGTCTCCTGTAAAATCGATTACGCAGCTAACCGATTTTGATAACGAATACAAGTTTATCAATCGGTTGCTACCAGTCTGGAAGGTGAGCTTTGACCGCCCCGACGGCATGGACGTGATGATTGAAACCGGGCAAAGTCGCCTGGCTACCTTCAACACTAATTCGCGTAAAGTGTTTATCTGGATTTTTGATACGTTTCACAACTGGTCGTTTCTGGAAAAGATCTCTAACAATACCGTTCGCATTACGATTATGTTGATGTTACTTTCGGTTATCGGACTGTCCACGCTGAGTGGTGTGGTGATGTATGGCTTTCTGTGGAAACGTTTCAAAAAACCGCAGACGGGCAACTCAATCGGGGTTCTGAAAAAATACCACCGGCAAATAGGTATTGCGGTATCGCTGGTTACATTTACGTTCGCATTCAGCGGTGGCTGGCATGCCACCCGCAAGCTGACACCTGATTCGCGAAACCATTTTGTGTACGAACCGGTTTTTCAAACAGCGCAACTGGAAACCGCTTCACTTGCACCCGATCTGCAATGGGAACGCCTGCTTAACATTCAGCTGGTGCGGATAGGACGTAAGAACTACTTTCAGATTTTTTACAACAAAACCGAAACGGAAGCCAGCGAGGTAATCTACCGGCAGATGGAGACAGGCGAAGTGCTGAAAGAGGGAACGATTACTTACGCCAAATACCTGGCCAATAAGTTTGCCAACTTAAGCAACACAACCGGAGACTTTCAGTCGGCATGCTGCGATGTGATTTCTGATGTAGCCAACAATGAAATTTCGCCGGACAACCTGAAGGAAACCAAACTTTTAACGCATTTTGATAAGGAATACGGCTTTGTCAACAAACGGTTGCCCGTGGTTAAGTTAGCCTATAACACTGCTCAGGCAACCACATATTACATCGAACCGGCAACGTCGCGGCTGGCCGCCAAAATCGAAAATACCGACCGTGCCGAAGGCTATTCATTTGCGATTCTGCACAAATACCTGCTGATGGAATGGGCGGGCAAAAACGTGCGGGATATAGTTACACTGATTTCGGCTTTGGGCGTGTTGGTGGTGAGTTTGTTTGGATTCGTATTGTTTGTGAAGAACTAGCAAGTGGTGTCATAGACCCTTAGAGTGGTGGTTATAACGCCACCTAGGGATGGGAAAGCAGGCCTCAGGTTCCCGGTCAGACACATAGTGTCAGACCGGCGTGTCTTACCAAATCCGTTTCAATCAGCAATCCGGAATAGTATCTTTTCAAAATCAAAAACCTCCCCCAACCTAACTTACTTTATGAAAAATATTTCTTTCATTTTCCTGACCACTTCTTTACTGACATTTGCAACTTGCTCCGAGCAGAAACATACGCATGAACATGCACACGATACCGAATCGTCGGGCAATGCGCAGGTAGATTCGTTGAAAAAAACTGTCATGGCGGTACACGATGCCGTGATGCCCAAAATGGATGCCATCATGAGTCTGCGGATGCAAACCCAGCAGCAACTCAAACAGTTGGATAGTTTGCAGAAAACCGATTCCAAAACATTCGATCCGCAACAGCGCCAGGAATTGAGCACACTGCTTACCGGGCTCGACAATGCCGACGAAGCCATGATGCAGTGGATGCAACAGTTTGACGGCCAGATGAAAAACAAAACCGACGAACAAAAAATAGTATACCTGAAAAACGAAAAAGTCCGCATTGATTCGGTACAAACGCTGATGTTGGGCTGCATTGCCAAAGGCGAGAAATTGCTCCAGGCAAACCGACCCAAGCCGTAGACAAAAAATAGTAGCTTTCAAACCTGACAAACCATATGATAAAGACTTCCATTTCCTGTATTCTGACAAGCCTGTTTGTGCTCACCCTGGGTTGCAACCCGCCACAGGAGAAAGGCTTGCCGATCCTGGGTCCCGTGCGAACCGAAAATGGCAAAACCATCTACCACACCATTCCCGCCTTTTCCTACCGGGATCAGGACAGCACACTGATTACCAACGAAACGCTGAAGGGCAAGATTTACATTGCCGACTTCTTTTATTCGTATTGTCCCACCATCTGTCCGATTGTCAAGAAAGAGTCGATGCGCGTGTATGAAAAATTCAAAGACAATCCGGATGTGGTGTTTGTTTCTATCACGTTAGACCCTAAACACGATAACGTAGCGTATCTGAAAGACTATGCCGCTACACTTTCGGCTGACAGCAAGAAATGGCACTTCCTGACAGGTGACAAAACGCAGACGTACGAACTCGCCCAGAAAGGCCTGTTGGTCACCGCATTGGAGGACAAAAATGAACCGGGCGGCATCGTTCACAGCGGTGCGTTGGTTTTGGTTGACCGTCAGGGGCGAATCCGCGGATTTTATGACGGCACCAAATCGGATGACGTAACCGAACTGATGTACGACCTCCCGACTCTCCTGGAAGAAAAGGAAGTATCGGGTCCAGCGAACGAAGCTCCGTAAATTGTTCGCCGCTGACTTACAATGTTTACACCCAAAATACAGTTATAGTACTACAAAAAAACACTTTTTCTTCTGCCATGAATCTGCCATATTACTTCATACGTTTGAGTAGCTTACTGCTCCTGTTGTCCATTGTGGGCTGTGATACGACCGATGACATACCGCCCGGCGGCAACGTGCGGTTTCAGTTTTCTCATCTGGTGGGTACCGAAAAGCTCAATCTCAACACTACCGATTACACCAATCCGGCAGGCGAGTCATTCCGGCTCAGTATGTTCAAGTATTACATCAGCAACATCGAATTGGTGCAGGGCGCAGGACCCATTTATCGTTTTCCGAATTCATATTACCTGATTGATGAAGCAGATAGCCTCACAAAGACATTCACATTACCGAATGTTCCGGTCGGAGATTACACCGAAATTCGTTTTATCATCGGAGTCGACAGCACCCGCAATGTCTCGGGGGCCCAGACCGGAGCCCTTGACCCGATCAACGGCATGTTCTGGGAATGGAAAACCGGCTACATCTTTGTCAAACTGGAAGGCACTTCACCTTCTTCTTCCGACTCACTGAAGCGCATCCGGTACCACATTGGCGGATTTCAGAATCCGAACAACATCCGCACCGTTGCCTTGCCCATCAGCGGAAACATGACCGTAACCAATGGTGGCACAGCGGTAATGAACTGGAAAGTGAATGTGAATGAAATGCTGCAAACACCGAATCCGGTTAAATTTGCAGAACATCCTGTACTGATGTTTGATGCGGCCACAGCCCAGGTTGCCGATAATTACAAAGACATGTTTTCCATTACCTCCATTCAATACATCCAGCCATGAAAGGAACCGTTACTCGTCTTTGGAAATCCGGTGGGGTTTTGGCTTCTGCAGCGATACTATTTTTTAACGGTTGCAAAGGTGATCCGCAACCCACGCCCACGCCTACTGATGCATACGGTCTCGTTGTTCCCAAAAACTTCCCACAACCCAACTTTACCTTCGACCAGAATCCGATCACCAAAGAAGGTTTCGAACTGGGTCGGTTGTTATTTTACGATCCCCGGCTGTCGAGCAGTGGCACCATTGCCTGCGGCACCTGTCACCGCCAGCAGTTTGCCTTTGCTGACCACGGCCACGATGTCAGCCACGGAGTGAACGACCGGCTGGGTTTTCGAAATGCTCCGGCCATCCAAAACATGGCATTTCAGCCCAATTTCTTCTGGGACGGCGGTGTCAATCACATCGAACTGATTCCTCTCAACGCCATCCAGAACCCCAATGAGATGGGTGAAACCCTGACCAATGTGTTAAGCAAACTGCAAAATGTGCCCACGTACAAGCAACAGTTCAAAACGGCCTTTGGCAGCGACTCCATTACATCACAACTGATGTTCAGGGCATTGGCGCAATTTACAGGCATGTTGGTTTCTTCCAACTCACGGTATGACAATTACATTCGTGGTGAAAACAATGTACAGTTTACGGCCAGCGAAAAAGCCGGACTGGCGCTGTTTAAAGCCAAGTGCGCCAGTTGTCACGCGACGGATTTGTTTACCGATCATTCGTTCCGCAACAACGGGCTGGATGTGACGCCAATTGACAAAGGTCGTGAGTTGATTACCAACAACGCCGCTGACCGGGGCAAGTTTAAAGTACCGTCGCTACGCAATGTCGAACGCACCGGTCCGTTCATGCATGACGGACGGTTTCTCTCGCTTGATGCAGTGCTCAATCATTATGCTTCCGGCGTAAAAGACTCCCCTACCCTCGATCCGTTGCTGAAAAACAGCGAAAAGCCGGGCATTCCACTCACCGACCAGGAAAAGAAAGACCTGATTGCATTCCTGAAAACCCTCACCGATCCTACGTTTCTGGTTGACAAACGTTTTATAGACCCGTTGGGAGCTTCCAATCAGCAGTAATATTTCTTATCGTTTCTGAATCCCTGCCTACGCCTCGGCGTACAGGTGTCCGGCAGGTTGGGGGTGAGGTCTTTTTTTCAGCATTTCTCATTCAATTTTCAGGATTTTTCCTTAGTCTTGCATCCGAAAGGTGTGGGCTTTTCGCTTTTTCAGCCCTGGTATTTTGTCATAGCACAACGTTCATTTTTCATTAGCAATTCTACATCCCCGATTCTTATATGCTTTCTTTTCGTATCGAAGGCGGTCATCGCCTCAAAGGAGAAATTGTTCCGCAGGGAGCCAAAAACGAAGCGTTGCAAATTTTGTGCGCCGTATTGCTTACCCCTGAGCCGGTTACCATCCACAACATCCCGGATATTCGGGACGTAAACAAACTCATTGAGTTGCTGGGCGATATGGGTGTGAAAGTAGAGAAACTCAGTGCGTCTTCGTACCGGTTCACGGCTAACGACATCAACCTCGAATACCTGGAAAGCGAAGCCTACCGGATCAAAGGCGGCTCATTGCGTGGCTCGATCATGGTGCTGGGACCGCTGCTGGCCCGGTTTGGCAAAAGCCGTATCCCCAAACCTGGTGGTGACAAAATTGGCCGTCGGCGGTTGGATACGCACTTTCTGGGCTTTGAAAAACTGGGAGCCAAATTTAATTACGATCCCCAAAACGGCTTTTACAACATTGACGCCAGCAATCTACAGGGCTGCTACATGTTGCTCGACGAGGCCTCGGTAACAGGAACGGCCAACATCCTGATGGCCGCTGTTTTGGCCAAAGGTACCACTACCATTTATCATGCGGCCTGTGAGCCGTACATCCAGCAACTGAGCAAAATGCTCAACCGGATGGGGGCCAAAATCAGCGGTATCGGCTCCAACCTGCTGACCATTGAAGGCGTGGAATATCTGGGAGGTACTGAGCACACGATGCTACCCGATATGATTGAAATCGGCTCTTTCATTGGCATGGCCGCCATGACGCAGTCGGAAATTACGATCAAGAATGCGGGCATCGAACACCTGGGCATCATTCCGGAGACCTTCCGTCGGCTGGGTATTCAGATGGATTTTCGCGGCGATGACATTTACATTCCGGCACAGGAACACTACGAAATTGATACGTTTATCGACGGCTCTATCCTCACTGTGTCGGATCACCCGTGGCCGGGCTTTACGCCTGACTTGTTAAGCATTGTACTGGTGACGGCCGTACAAGCCAAAGGAACAGTGCTGATTCACCAGAAAATGTTTGAAAGCCGGTTGTTCTTTGTCGACAAACTGATCGAAATGGGTTCGCAAATCATTTTGTGCGACCCGCACCGTGCTACCGTCATTGGCCTGAACCGGACCGTTCCGTTGCGTGGCATTCGCATGACCAGCCCGGACATCCGCGCCGGGGTTTCGTTGCTGATTGCAGCCATGTCGGCCAAAGGCACCAGCATCATCGACAATGCCGAGCAGATTGACCGCGGCTACTCGCAGATCGACTCCCGTCTGCGCAGCTTAGGTGCCGTCATCGAACGCATCGACGGCTCGAAGTAAACTAGTACTTCATGAAAACAAAAAGCCCCAGGTATTCAAATGCTTGGGGCTTTTTGTTTTAACTTGTTTATACAGCGAATAATAATTGTATTGCATGGAGCAGTACCGTTCCCAAAAACATCTTTAAGTTCGGGAATTTCAATGAGAAGATTTTTTCATCATAAAGGATTCCAATAACTTGCAACAAAAAGATGCAAAACATGTGTCTATTTCCGATCTAGCATAATCATCTGGCAATCTGCAAACTTCAACCGTATACGCATGAAATTAATGATATCTTTTTTAGCAGCGACAATTTTGCTAACTGCTTGTGGAGTTCCGAAAGAACTGATGCAGAAAATTGAAACAGGCAAAAAAGAAACTATCGACTTACCTCTTGACTATGCAAACTTGTTTCCAACACCGACTTTTGAGCAGTGGGACAAGGACTACAACTACTATGAACGCTACTTAACACCTGATATTTTAAGAACTCAAATGGGTTTGGCTGGTGAACACAATGGAATTCATACTTGGTGGTGTATGCCTTCTGCAAGGACACATGTTCAACTTGACACTGCAACAATGATAACTGACAACAAAGCAATAATTGGTAATTGGAGAAGTGTTTGCAACAGACGCGTTTCTTACACCGACTCGGTTGTCTATTCCAACAAGAAAATTTATCGTAACACAAAACTACTTCACAACGAAACAGAAGCAGACGCATTTCTTTCAATCACAGACAGCAAATTCAATTTGTATGGAGCAGATAAACCCGGTGAAAAATTTAAGCGTGTAGCAAGCAAAAGTTATGAAATTCAAAGCAAGAGATTTTTAATGTTATATGGCATATCGGCTGCTTCGGCTGCAGTCTCATTCATTGGCATTGACAAGGAAGGAAGACTAATTATAAATTCGTATATGGTGGAGGAAAGAAAAGTGGAAGGTACTTATATAACTTATCAGGCGGTAATGGTGCAGATGATTTACAAACGACAAGTCTAAAATGGACATTGCTTTCAAAAAACACTTGTACAAACTTGAGAGGACAGGGCTTCGCATAAAGAATATGGTTGCCGCCAACATGGACTTAGCGAAAGTAGTAGTTCGGTAGTAAATTGGAAAATTTCCCCTCATATCAAGTTCGATGCAGTTTGACAGTTTTGTTCTCCGAAACCTACCACCGTGCTAGGCAGTAAAGCTTTACTAGCAATGTTGGTGGCGAGTGTATCAGAAAAATTAACAACCTATAAAAACAATGCAAAACATACTATTTGACTTTATTTCAAAATACATTTCGCTGACAGAAGATGAGAAGAACGTACTACTTTCGTTAAACCTATTCCGCTCGGTCAAGAAAGGAACTACTCTACTCAAAAAAGGACAAAAATCGAAAGAAAGCTACTTTGTCCTGAAAGGCTGTATTCGGACATACTATGACATGGATAGTGAAGAAAAAACTACCGCTTTCTACACAGAAATGGAAGCATTGACACCCCCTTGTGTCATAAGCAAAACGCCGTCTGAATATTATGTCAGTTGCATAGAAGACAGTATACTTTTAGTTTCCAATTCTGATATGGAAGTGGAGGTAAACAGTAAATTTCCAAAGTTTGAACTAATGTGTAGACTATTGTCGGAAGAATTGTTAGCCAAAGAACGAATAGACTTTGATGAGTTTAAGACTTCTTCTCCGGAACAACGGTACCTGAACTTACTGCAGAAAAGACCGGACCTCATTCAGCGTGTTCCGCAACACCAACTGGCAAGTTATTTAGGGATTAAACCAGAGTCATTAAGCCGAATGAGAGCAAGAATACTGGAAAAGAATAAGAGTTAATAGTCATTTCTTAACTTTAGTTAAGGGATTCAGGCGAGTGGGCAATTTATCTTTGCAGTATCGTTTCACACCAATTATGAAAGATATGCAAAAGAAATTTTTATTCATTGGACTTGCCTTAGTGTTCGCAAGCAGTCTGCAGGTAAATGCACAAGATAACAAGCAGGAAACCACTTATAAGCGGTGGTTCGTGGGCAGCACCCTGTATTTATTGGGGAACTTTGATAAGACAAACAACCCTGAGTATGTACAATTGAATGTCGGATACAGAATAACACCCAAAGATGTTGTTTCCTTTCGATTCAAAAGATCCATTTATTCCTGGCCCTTAGGTATCCCTTTCGGATCACCCTCATTTGATGCACCGGGAGAAAACTATCCCGGACATGCCCGCATACTTGCACCTACCTTAGGATACCAGCGGTTTTGGTGGAAAGGAGCCTATGTATCCGTTCAGGCATTGAATGCGTTTGAAAAATACCTCGATGAGAATAAAAAAAAGATCGGAAACGGATACACGTTATACCTGGACTTCTATTTGGGTTACCAGTTTAAATTTTTTAAAAACCGTTTCTTTTTTGAACCCGCTATCGGAATTAGTACTTGGCCTATACGAACCAATGTTCCGGCATCTTTTAAAGTAGTTGAACAGAAATGGTCTAACTACTTTATTCAACCCGGATTTGATTTTGGGTTTAACTTTTAGCATCCTCATCGGTACATTAATGGGATACCTTTCTACAAAACAAAATTTCCAACCGCAGCTTTTCCTGTTCAAGAGCAGGTTTTTATAGAACCTGCCATAACTGCCACTTTCTGTCCCATGAGCCCCCTCATGCCGGAAAGTGTTAGTATAGGTATAACCTAGCATTTGTTTACGCTTTTACCTCTTTGTTATCCCAAAGAAACTTCGCGCAAACTCGCCAGGTGGAATAGATCACTGTAAATGCGCGAAGCCCTGCGGGAGGACAGAAAATAGTATCATTTCAACAAGCAAAACCTCACTGGTTAATAATTCTTAACAGTCTCAATAAATAACTAATTACTACTATGAAAAAGATCGGCATTTGTTCCGTGTTGGTATTGCTCACGGCACTTCTTAGTTCCTGTGGCGTCGGCGCCGCCCTTGTTACCAACCACAATCAAAACGTCACTCAGGTACACTTGAGTGGCAACAACTTCAAAGTAATTGATCAGGTAAGCGGGAGTTCAGAAGTGTCTTATGTATTTGCCATTGGAGGTATGAGCAAAAGGCAATTGTACGAGAATGCGTACGCAGCGATGCTGAAGAAAGCCAACTTGCTGAATGGTTCCAAAGCCCTGATCAACGTGATGACAGAGGAACACTTCAATGGGTTTGCCCCCTTTTTTGTCAGAAGAACAATAACGGTGAGTGCCCAGGTTGTTGAATTCACACGGTAAGTTCAGAGAAATGGGCTCTCTATTTATTGACTCTCACTAATTTACTACTGTATCATTTAACAGAAGAAAAAAATGCAAAAGAAAATAGTATTCATTGGTTTTGTCTTACTAATGACAAGTACGTTTCAACTCAAAGCACAATATGCTAAAACAGACAGCACGCACAAACGGTGGTTTGTTGGTAGCACTGTGTTTTTATTGGGTAATCTGGCTACTACAAACCCTCCCGACTTCGTTCAACTCAACATAGGCTATCGGATTACAGGCAAAGATGTAATTACATTAGAACCCAAAACCTGGAAATATGCCTGGCCGAATGGCATTCACCCATTTTTAAACAATTCCTATGGAAAGCCGGAAGAAAAATTTCCGGGATATGTTCGTGAGTATGGCGTATCAGTATCTTACCAACGATTCTTTTGGAAAGGTTTATATGCCGAACTCAATGTAATGCCAACTTTGCAAAAATTTGTAAATGAAAACGGCAAGAAGATTGACTATGGATTTCAGATTTTCAATACGTATCGTGTGGGTTATCACGTCAAACTTTTCAAAGACAGGTTTTTCATTCAGCCATCCATAGCCATCACCCACCGTGCGTATCACACAAAACTGCCTGACGGATTTAGACAGTTGGATGATAAATGGTCAAAGTTTGTTTTCGGAGAACCGGGATTTCATTTTGGATTTAATTTTTAATTGATCATCTATGAATACGCAAAAAAACGCACTGGAAGACCTCAAGGTTAGTTTGAATCTGAGGCTTGCTACACTGTGGGCGAGTTTGATGTTTCTCTATATCTATGTTGATTATTTCGGCTTATATATGCCGGGTAAGATAGAAGATATTCTGAAAGGAATCGTGTTCAAATTTGATATCACACAAGGATTTCTTTTGGCAGCACTCGCCTCCATGACAATTCCAGCACTCATGATTTTTCTGTCTGTTGCCCTGCCGGCTAAAGCAAACCGCTGGACCAATATCCTTATAGCCGCGGTGTATATTCCCTATACATTGTTTAATTTGGCAGGAGAGGCTTGGATGCACATGGTGTTTGGCGCTGTTGTGGAAGTCGTTCTCCTTTTACTAATTATCCGTTATGCATGGCAATGGCCTCGCACCCAAGCCTCTGGCAGAACAGACAGTTATAACTAATGCGCAAGTGAATAGATTGATGAGAAGACTACTAAACTATTTTACCGAAAACCAGAAGACGCTTTTTCTTATTGACAGCATAGGCGCATTGACAACTGCATTTTTTCTATTTGTTGTTTTGCGACAGTTCCATGCGTATTTTGGAATGCCCGAAAAGGTATTGACTTACCTTTCTGTACTAGCAGTCTTTTTTGGTATGTATTCCACTGCTTGTTTTTTCTTTTTGAAAGAAAATTTCGCACCTTTTTTCAGGTTTATTGGCATTGCAAACATACTATACTGTGCATTGACCACCGGACTACTGATTAAATACTACCCTGTGTTGACAATTGTCGGGCTAACCTATTTTTTGATTGAAATAGTCATTATTTGCGGACTTAGTTATGTCGAACTGACTATGGCAACAAGAAACAGAGAACAACAGACAAGCTGACAACCAAACGAATGATAAGAAAAACACTGCTGGTAACAGCGCATTTGCAATAGGCGGGGTTTCGTGCGATTACAGACAGTTCTGTTCTCCGAATCAACATTTAGTGATGAAAGCCCGCCCGTCGCAAATCTGCCAACCGCTATCCAAAATAGTATCTCCACAAAAAGAAAAACCGCCGGACTTATAATCAGATGTCCGGCGGTTTTGTTAATTTGTACTTGTCAACTCTCTTCTCTGTTGGTCGTTCTGAAAAACATCACACAACAACGTATATGCTAGCCGTTCACTGGACACCCGTAAATGAAACGAAGAAAATCCTTAAAAATGGAATTCGAAAGACTCAAAAAGGGCTCTTCTGTTTCCCGTTGACAGGTCATAAGCTTTTGGACAAATGGTGGGTTAACTTCTTTAACCAGTGTAAAGTAAGGGATAGAAAAAAATATAACGGAATTATATTTCGTATAGTAAAAGAAGATCTGCCCGCTTATTTTGGACACTGGATAGGTGCCACCAAATACGATGATTTTGAAAAGCCCATAACCGATTTAAAAACACTTGGGTTGGAATACCGTGAAACGATTTTGTGGCGGATGGGTGAAGAAATTGCGCGATTTGATAATCTTGAGCAGGGTTTTTCAAAAAATAATGACAAATTTTATCTAGACCTGGCAGAAAAAGAAATGGCTGAGAATGGACATGCCTTGATCGACCGGTTCAACTCTGTTGGCTTTATGTCGTACACTTTTGAAGATTACCAAATTGTACTGTCCAACTCCATTCCTGCCCATCGAATAATAAACGTTCTTCCCCAAGGAAACGAATTTGGCAGAGTGTTAAGACAAAAAAAGAAATACTATCCTCAAAAACACAAAAACCTCCTTCTAAACTAAAGAGGTTTTGATAAAACTTTACAGACACAGATTGAGAAAATAATTGAATTCTACTTCAGATCAACCAATTTCTCAAGCTCAGGCAGGTCCTTTTTGTATTGTTCCAGATTCCAAGTAAGCTGAAACGTAGTTACATAATCAGCCATTGGACCCAGTCCAACACTGGCTCGGCGTTTGTCCACATTGTCGGGGTCTTGTATCGGATACACAAACCAGGCATTTGTTTTTGGGTTCCTTCGCATCTGACTGCCGTATATCTGCTTCTTCCCCTGGCCCACGGCTACCCGATCTTCCAGAAATGCCAGACCATTGGCTTCAGCCTTTCCATTCTTCACCGCTTCCCGCATCATGGGCAGGTATTTTTCCTGGGTCTTCTGGTCCGAATGCTGTATGACCAGAAACAAGGTTTCATTTCCACGCCTCCCTATCTCATCAGCCCCCAGCCAACCTCTTTCGTCCAGGATTCTGGAAACCTTGATAATGTTGAAGGAATCTTTCAGTCGGATCGTCTTCCACATATCCTGTACTTCTTTTGAGTCTGACTTATATTTTTTTTGTAACTCAAAGGCTTGTACCCGGTCGTTTTGATCATCGTTATAGATCGAATCCAACTGAGCCGTCAGCGCACTGTTATTTGGTAACTTGGTGTTGCCATTGGCTGTTTTTGTCAATGTTGCTTGGCCTGACGCTTTCGCAATAACCAAAGCACAGAATACAACCAAAAGTTTGTTTTTCATAGGATCAAAGTGGTTTGCAATTGTTCAAAAGAAGAATCAATTATCTTTCATGAGAATACTCATAAATCAGAGTGGTCAAAATGAAATGTATGAAAAATACTGAACAAATCGCATCAGGCGTGTTTTTATTTTTACAAATCTACACGAAACGTAACTCCAAAAACAATCACCAAATAGTGTCGCTACACAAGCAAAAACCTCCCGGCAATGAAGCGTTCTTTAAACGCATCACCTACACATCGGTTAACGAGGCAATTTTTATAGTGACTGAGCCTTGCCTTTTGTGAGCAGGCGTGAATGAATTCCTGAGAACCAGTCGCGCGGTGATTGTGCCAGCCACCCACCAGGTCAGGTACTTTTTATCCATAAAAACAAAACTCCGTAAGAATGGTCATTCTTACGGAGTTCGTCTAAAAATCTTTGCCTGAGGCTCAGACAGCAGCGGGCTTGAGCACGTTTTCCATCAGGTACTCGGCAATCTGAACGGCGTTGGTAGCGGCACCTTTGCGCAGGTTGTCAGCGACAATCCACATATTCAGCGTGTTGGGCTGGCTTTCGTCGCGACGAATACGGCCTACAAACACTTCATCTTTTCCATGTGCATCTTTTGGCATCGGGTATTTGAAGTTGGCTACATCGTCAACCACTACTACACCCGGTGCATTCTGCAACAGTTCAAACACTTCTTTCAGGTCAAAATCATTGGCAAACTCAACGTTTACTGATTCTGAGTGACCGCCAATCACCGGAATGCGAACGGTGGTAGCCGTTACCCGAATCGAGTCGTCGCCCATGATTTTTGTGGTTTCTTTGACCATCTTCATTTCCTCCTTGGTGTAGCCGTTTTCGAGGAATACATCGATGTGCGGCAGCACATTCAGATCAATGGTGTGCGGATATACTTTGGGAACATCGGTCTTGCCTTCGCGTTCGGCAAACAGCTGATCGACAGCTTTTTTACCGGTTCCGGTTACCGACTGATACGTCGAAACCACCACGCGTTTGATGGTATATTTCTTATGCAACGGATTCAACGCCACTACCATCTGAATGGTGGAGCAGTTGGGGTTGGCAATGATTTTATCTTCAGTCGTGAGCACGTGGGCATTTACTTCGGGCACTACCAGTTTTTTGGTAGGGTCCATACGCCATGCCGACGAGTTGTCGATTACCACTGTTCCGACTTCGGCAAATTTGGGTGCCAGCGCCAGTGACGTAGAGCCGCCTGCTGAGAAAATAGCGATATCCGGACGCTGGGCAATGGCATCTTCCACGCTTACGATCTTGTACGCCTTGCCCTTGAATTTGATTTCCTTGCCAACGGATTTCTCAGATGCAGTGGGGATCAACTCAGTTACAGGGAAATTTCTTTCCTCCAGGACTTTCAGCATTTCGCCACCTACAAGCCCGGTGGCTCCTACAACGGCTACTTTCATAAGCGTTTTTTAATTAAAAATGAGTGAGAATAAATGAAATATGTAAAAGGAGTGCAAAATTAGGAAGTGTTGGGGAGAAAAGAGAATTTTTAGCAGACAAAGTTCATAGATATACTAGAAAATTTTGTAAAAGGCCTCCCCCCCAGCCCTCCCGTGGAGAGGGAAGCAAAACAGAAAACCCTGACATGTATGTCAGGGTTTTCTGTTTTGGAAAGATACTATTTCTAAATCCGCAATCCGAATTCCTGATTCCGAAATTCAAAAAAGCTCCCCTCCACGGAAGAGATTGGGGAGGCCTTTACTCCAGCTTTTTACTTCCGTCCGGTTGGTACATGTACCGGAAAGTATAGTAACGCGATGTACTGGTGGCATCCGGGGTAGCGGGAGCATCTTTATAGTAGCTCAGCACTTCCATTTTCGCATATTTTCCATCAGCGGTGCGAATCACCAATACCCGGCCCGGAATCGGAGTAACAAGATTGGTGGCAGGGTTATAGTTATACCAGCCTTTTCCTGACGCAGCTGTCAGGGCCGGACCAGTAGTAGCGTTGTCGGTCTTGAACGTTACCGTATCCGAAACGGATTTCAGTTCATCAAACAAGCCGGTTTGCAGGCTTACGGCTGCTTGTCCGGGGCCGCTGCTGCCGCCATTGAAGATGATACGTGTCGACCGGAATCCAATATCCCAGTTGGCAGTGGCTGAATCGCTGTTGGGAACCACCTTTCCGGTTTTAAAACTAAAAAATGTATACTTACCGGTAGCCGCGGCCGGTTGCCCGCTTCCGGAGCTGACAATCGGGTCAGCGGCCAGGTTAGGAAAAGTTGTGGCTTGCAACGGTACAACAGGAGTCGGATCATCATCTTTGCAGGAAGTCAATACCAAAGAAATACTCGCACAAAGAACGGTCCCGATGTAAAAAGATACTTTTTTCATGTGTATGGATTAGATTAATTTAAAAAGTAAGAAATCGATTAATTTTTCTTTCGAATAAATTGATAACTCAGGCTTGCATATCCCAGCCGACCCGCAATGCCCGGCATGTAAGTCGTGTTGCGGAAATTAAACGCATTGTCTATTCCAGCCTGAAAAGTCAGGGACTTGTACGTTTTGGCGGCTGAAATATTCCATTGAAAAAAACCTTTGACGTATTCGGATTCATCGTCCAGAATCAGGTTTCCGTTAAAATCGCCCACACCGTAACGCCCGCGATAAATGCCCCGGATGCTGCCCGACCACCCGCTCTTCGGACTCTCGTAGAAAAGCTTGACGTTGCCCGAATGCCGTGACCGGCTGAACAGTCCGCCGTAGTCTTTACGCGTCACCCGCGAAGTGATCAGTGTTTGAGGGTCGCGCCGGTAATACTCCCCTGCGTTGATGCCAGCCAGTACGTCTTCATCTGCCGTGAACAGCAGCTGATAACCAACCGACAGAGAAACATTTTTGTGTAGTTTGTACGACCAGTCAGTTTCCATGCCTTGCGTGTATACCCTTGATAAGTTGCGGTAGCTGAATACGGACTGCCCGTTGGTTTTGCGGGCTACCGCCTGGGTTTCAATCAAATCCCGGATACTATTTCTGAAAAAGTTCAGGTTGCCCTTCAGTTTTGGCGTTGGTGTAATGCGGAAACCGGCATTGTAGGCTACTGAACTTTCGGCTTTGAGATTGCCAAACTCAGCCGGATCAAGAAGCAGTTGTGCTATCTGGCCTTCGGCCTGCAAGCGGGCTACCCCCGCGGCCAGTTCTTCGGTCCCCAGTACTGAATAGCCGGCTACCGCGTTGGTAAAGTTCAGATACAACTGCCGGAAATCAGGCGCCTTGAATCCCCGTCCCACCGAGGCCCGTAAAGCCAGCCAGTGCGTCAGTTCGTACTGCGCCGATACTTTGGGATTGAACTGCGAGCCGTACACGCTGTGCCGGTCCATTCGACCACCCAGGGTCAGGTTTAGTTTATCGGAAGGCATCCACTGGTACTGAAACAAGCCATACCATGCCCCAAAGCGTTTTTTTTCCGTGTACCGGGTAGCTTCTACACGTTCAGCAATGTGGCCGACCCCGAGCAAAAATGAGTGCCTGGCACTGAAAGTAAATTCAGTAATCACCTCTGGTCGCAGAAATGTCTGGTCAAAATAGCTTTCATCATAGGTTTTGCCATCGGTCTGATACCAAGCATTGGAACGGGTACCATACTGGCTGCCATACAACCGAAACGCCGTTTTCCATTGTGGTGAAAACGTGACATCCAGTACCGGATTGATATTCCAGTCATGTACCTGACCGCTGCCCGAAACCAGCGCAGGACTATCACTTGTGCCTAGGTTGTAGCGGCTCTGCTGCTGCTCAGAAAAGTACCGGCCTGACACCGTGAGCTTTACAGCCGATGTGAATCCATAAGTAACTTTCGAATTGAACGTATAATTATGAAACGGCTCAACGGTTTTGCCATACGAAGCCGGGGTAAGATCATAGCCGCTGGTCTGGTAGCAGTTGGCAAACGCATACACACCCAGCTTTTTGTGCTGAATCGAAAAATCACCCGTAAAATCGCTGGTTTGGTTGGTGCCATACCGTGCCTTCAGGTTGGCGCGTATGCCGTCAGGCTTTTCGGTAATGATGTTGATCACCCCTCCCATGGCTTCGGAACCGTATAGACTCGACGACGGACCTTTTACAATCTCGATCTGGCGGATGTTACCTACCGCAATGCGCGAAAGTTCCAGCGTACCTGCCGTGCGGCCTACCAGTGGCTCGCCGTCAATCAGAATCAACGTGTAGTCGGGTGAAAATCCCTGCATCTGCACGCCATTGCCGTGGTCGTTGATAATGGCTAGTCCCGTTTGTTCCTGCAACACTTCCGTAAGCCGTAGCGAGCCCATCTGTCGGATCTGCTTTCCCGAAATCAACGTCACAGGCATGGCAACTGCCGAAAGCAGTTTTTCGTTGCGGGTAGCCGTTACTACCACTTCCTCCAGCTGGTATTGTCGGATCGAATCCGCAGGACTAGCCGGCTGCTGGGCAAAAGCCGGGGAAAATAGTAGGTTTACACCTACCCAAACCCCAGCCCGTTGCCGCATAGCTCTCATAGTAGACCCCCAGTAACTCATTTCCAGTATTTACGAATAACGGTCTCAATCTCTGCTTTGCTGGCATTGCCTTTGGTTTCCAGTGCACCTAACGCTTCTCCCAGGTATTTGCCATCAACTTTGCCTTGCAGTTGCACGCGGTCTGCTTTGGCCAGCATCTCGTTCCAGACGCCCCGCACCGTTACCCAGAAGGCACGGTGTTGTTTCCACCAGTTGCGGGCAATATCGCAGCGGCTCTCATCGGTGCGGCGGTAGGTGTTGTAGCCTTTTTCACGCACCAGCAGTTGATCACCAGCCTCTGAACGGATGATTTTCTCGTTGTCCTGCTCGTGCAGGTAGCCATAACTGGTAATTTCGTGGTGGTTGGTGCGGCGCATTACATTGTAGTCGCTGCGTTTGCTGTACTCGCGGCGAGGCAGCGGCGCATCGGTGGTATTTTCCCAGTAGTGGCGGCCATCGGCATGAATCCACGTGGCGGTGCCTTCGTAGCGGGGCGCATCGTCTACTTCAAACACTTTCTGGGTCCACTGCCCGCCTACCTGTGCTTTGGTGAGTTTTTGTTTTTGCCAGGTGGCTTCTTTTTCAAAATGCAGCAGATCCGTGTTTTCATACACCCAGTCTTCGCGCCAATGCTTGACAATCATCGTATCACCGACAATCAGCAAATGCTGGATCACGATTTTATCAGGAGTAGACTCATCGGCAAATACGTATTCCCAACCGCCTACTTTGTAGACATCGTGGGTTTTGTATTGCTTGTCTGGCGACAGCGTCTCAGCATATTCAAACATGACCTGATGGCATCCGCACTGGGCCTGAATCGACTGTGCATCCTGGGCTTTTTTAGTATCGGATTTGGAAGCGGCGGTTTTGCCTTTTGACGGGATAGTATTTTGGGCAAAACCTGCCATACTGGCGGCCAGCGCAGTGGCTACTAAAATCGAATGGATTTTCATGGGTTGGGTTGGTTTAAAAGTGGAGGTTACATTTATTTTGGTTTTGCGAGCCTTATGTCAGTTCTGGTGCGGATTGAGTGTTTTTTCAATCTCAAGCATCAGTGCTGCCATCTCTACCAGATCCAACAGCCGGGCAACTTCCCGGGGGCTATACACCAGCTTTACCTGGGAACCCATTTGCTGAAAATGCACGCATTTCATTTCCGGAAAAGGCGAATCCTGGTAAAAGTCATGGCATTGGCGCAGGTTCTGTCGAAGTTCCTCAAACTCCTCGGACGAGTAGCTGATGGCGGTTGTTCCAAACCCAACCTGAATGTGGCGGCAATCGGCACAACGCACCACATAGCCGTGGACATTGTGATGGAGCGTGGTAAACTGACACATGGTGCAATACCGGTTTTTGGTTTTTAAAACATACTATTTTCCTAGGGTATACCCGACCGTCAGCCGTACACTGCGTGGATTACCGGGCCATAGATTAGCCGGACCATACGCGCCGTTCCAATAACGGATATTGGCCAGGTTATACAGATTCAGATTGACCCGAAAGCCCTGACGGGTATAGCCAATCATGGCGTCCAGTACCGTATATCCAGGTATTTCAAAGCCGGGCACATACGTATTCCGCTTGCCTAAATGATTGAATCCAGCCCCAGCTTGCAACCCTTTCAGGAAGCCCTCTGACAGCCGGTAGGTTGCCCAGGCATTGGCATTGTGATTGGGGGCATTGGGAAACCAACCCGGTCCGAAGGAATCATATCCGGCATCTCCGGGGGTGCGGGCTTCGTTATAGGCATAATTGGCATTCAAGCTCAGGTTGGCTGTCACATTTCCCTGTAGCATCACCTCTACACCTTTACTGGTCACATTGCTAATCTGCCGGAGGCGCTGTCCTTCGGGATCGTTGGGATCAGGAGCCAGCACATCATACTTCTGAATGTAATAGAAGGCGACGGATGCTGTCAGTCGGCTATTGAACCATTCAGTTTTAGCTCCGATTTCGTACTGCCGGCTCTTCTCAGGCGGGAAAGGTCCGCCCCCGGCCCGATTGCTCCCCCACTGCGGCTGAAAGCCTTGCGTATAACTGGCATACAGGGAAACCTGCGAAGAAGGCTGAAAGACCAATCCGGCACGGGGTGAGAAGGCCCAGGCCTGCAATGTGTCGGTACTGGTGGTTGTATCGGTTAAAATATCTGTGTAGCGGTTAGTATAAGTATGACGCTCTACACGGCCACCTATGAGGGCTTTCAGTTTCTCGGAAAACGTGATCTGATCCTGGAAGTAAAAGGCAGCCAGACGGGTGCGTTCACGCCAGGCAGCCACATACTCGTCATTGGCAATGGCCTGCCGGATGGCTTCCGGACTGTCGTCGTAAGTGGCCCACGAAAAATCAGGTGCTGGCAAATAAACTTTGCGGGAAGCCAGGGAAGCATAGCCTTGAATTACCCGTCCGTCGTGGGTATAGTCCAGGCCGGCAACAGTCTGGTTTCTGACAGAGCCGGTTTTAAAGTCCCAGGTTACAAACGTACTAGCCTGGTAAGCGCCGTAATCGGGTCGCCAGAAACCATTTTGCATGGTAATGGAGTCATTGACTGCACCGGTAGAAAAGTCTCCCGGACTCACATCAAACTGCCGCTGGTGCGTATGTACCGAACGCAACCATACATTCAACCGCAGCGCATCTGTAAAGCGGTGGGCCAGCGTAAGCTGATTCGATACGGCCCGGGTTTTGCTGTATCCTCTTTTGTCAATCATTGAGAAGTCGGCCGGATAACGGTCGATTTGCCAGGTATCGGAACCCGTTTTCAATGCCGGAACTCCACGCTCAAAACCCATGGTGCGCTGATCATCAGAAACATTGAGTTCATAATTGATGCGCGTACGGTCTGAGAACCGGTATTCAATCTGAGGAGCTAGAAACAAATTACGAATGTGCTGATTCTGATCCAGTTGTCCGGCATTCTCATAACCAACCACGAACCGGTACAGCCATTTCTTGTTGTTCGACAAACTCCCGGTTGCATCCACAGACCCAATGTACTGGTCAAACCTTCCCAGTGTAAACCACGCTTCGTAGCGGGGCGCGGCTTGGGCCTTTTTGGTCACATGGTTAATGACACCTCCCGGATTTCCGGCACTGAAAAGTACCGAGGCCGGGCCTTTGATGGCTTCAATCCGCTCAATGTTATAGGTCATTGCAGCCTGGTCAAACTGATAGAAATCGCCCCGGATTCCGTTGTAAGCAAAGTTACCCAGCGATGACCGAAACCCACGCAACACATAATCCGAGTACTGTGTCGAAGAAAACGCATTGATTCCCGCCGAGGCACGCAATGCCTCTGCCACAGTAATTACACCCCGGTCCTGTAAGATTTGCCGGTTGATGACCTGAATGGTCTGGGGGACATCCCGTAACGGAGCCGAAGTACGTGTTGCCAGTGCCGACGTTTTTTCCTGGTAGCTGGCCTGCTGGCCTACCACCACCACTTCACTCAACTGTTGGGCGGTTTCATTGATTACGATCTCGGCAACTTTTACCGAACCGCCACCGACTATTTCAACTGTTTGTACTTTGGGCTCAAAACCGACTACCGAAGCTACCAGTGTATAAGCTCCCCCCGGTGCCTTGAAGGTATAGGAGCCGTTTTCGTCAGTAACTGCCCCATACGGTGTCCCCTGCAAGGCAATAGTAACAAAAGCGGCAGGTTTGCCGTCAGCTGTACGGACAGAACCTTTGATTGTGCCTTTGCTGGCCTGTCCGAAAGTCTGAAGGACAATCATACAGGCCAGAAACAAAGGACTTAAGACTTTTAAAGCGGTAGAATTCTGCATCATGAATTATTTCTTTTCTTATCAAATAGCGGTTGTTAGTTAGTTTATTTAGAATCCTTCTAAACACTACAAAGAAACAGTACAAACTCTTATGACGCAATATTTATTTAGACTATTTCTAAATAAATTTACAAACCATTGATTATTAATAACTTAAATATTAATTAACTTTCCAACACTAATTTTAAGGACTACTCCCAATAAAAAATGCCCTGAGCTTACTACTCAGGGCATTTCAATACGTGACTCAATCGCTTTAATTTACCTTGACAAATTCCACGCGTCGGTTATTGGCTTTTCCTTCGGCAGTTGTGTTTGGGGCGATTGGTTGGGTCGTTCCTTTGCCATCCGTGGTGAGGCGTGTTGCGTCAATACCAAATTCTGAAGAGAGGGCATTTTTAACGGCCGCTGCCCGGCGTTTGGAAAGATCCAGGTTTTTGGCAGCATCACCGTCACTGTCGGTATGCCCAATGATCTGAATTTTCATGTTTGGCGTGGCCTTCAATGCCTCGGCAATTTGTTTCATTACCCCAAACGACTCCGGTTTGATGCGGTCTTCATTGGTATTAAACAAGATACCGCTGGTCGTAAATTTGCCGGCTGCCAGCTTGGTACGAATGTCCGGAGCACCCACCGCTACCCGGATGTTGCGAATGTATACATCATTGTCGCTGCGTTTGACAAACTGGATTGAATTATAGGTTGTGGTAGCGTGGCAGGCCCGGGCAATGTCCATCACCTTCGTTTCATTCAGATACATCCGGATTCGCTCTTTTTGCCGCCAGATCGATACTTTAATGGCTTTGTTTACATTTTCTTCAAAGAAACGCTCAACACTGTTGTCAGAATTGCTCCGAAACATGTCTTCATTCGGGATATACGATTCCAGTTGAATCCAGTGACCGTACAAGTCGATGGCCACACCCTCATTGCGGTAATCGTCCCATTCGATCTTCCGTCGGTTGTGGGCTTCGTTAAAAAACTGGAAGTATAAAATACCACTTTCAGAGGTAGGAATCATTTCGAATTCGATGGTAGCATTTTCAGGGATGGAAGTGACAAACTCGGGCAGGAAAGCCGAAAAGCTTGAGCCTTTGAGAGCCATCCATTTACCGGAGTAATTGTTCAGGGTTACCATCTCGCTGGAGGCGTTGGTGTTCCAGCCCGTTGGCAGATCGTCGTCGGCACCTACACTGCTGAAATCTTCGTAAGCGATGACTTTGTCGCCCGGAACAAAGTCAAATTTACTATAGGCCTTGAGTGGCACGATTTTGAGTGTGGAGGCTTCCGGTTTGTCTGCGGATGTTTGTGTTGTTTCGTCGGTAGATTTGTTGCCTGTAGTCTGTTCTTCGCTGGTTTCGGTAGGGGTTTCTTCTGTTTTTTTGGATTTGTCTTTTTTCTGAGAGGCTTTGTCAATGGCGTCTCCGGTTTTTTCGACGACTTTATCTTCCACTTTTCGGATCATCCGGTCGATGAGCTGTGCTTGTGCAAAAACAGGTAAAAAAATAGCGAAAAGGGAAAAATAAATCAGTTTTTTCATGCTCAATAAAGTTAAGGGTGAAAGATTGGTTTGTGCTTTGATGAGATTTGGCGGGGAAAGTAAACCCTGTCTGAAAATTTATTTTCATTGCATGAAGCTGATTTCTGACTACTGATAAAATTTATCTCAATGAATTGATTTTTTACGAGGTAACTTTTTTCAAAAAATAGTATCGTTTCATCTCTCAAAACCCCTCTATTTTTACACTGATTCACAGTGTTTTATATGATTCGTTTTGTTTGCTGCTGCTGGATTTTACTCCAGGCGTATGCCTCTGTACAGGCTCAGTTTATTGATACTTTCTCGGACAATAATTTTTCAAAAAATCCGGTGTGGCAAGGCGATACCACCTTGTTTCGGATTACCAGTGATCAAAAACTGCAATCCAACGGCCCTTCTGCCACAGCAGTATTAGCATTGGCAACACCAATCGAGTTGTCGGGCAAGATGGAATGGGAGTTCTTCGTGTCGCTTAGTTTTGCGCCCAGCACCAGCAATTACGTGCGCATTTACCTGATGAGTTCGCAGGCCGATTTGAAAAATGCGCTGAACGGCTATTACATCCGTATCGGTGAAAGCGGCAATACGGACGGCATCGATCTGTTCCGGCAAAGCGGCACGACTTCAACCAAAGTTATCGACGGCATTGCTGGGCGGGCCGCTACCAATCCGTCTTTCAAAATCCGGGTTACACGCGATGTGCAGGGCAACTGGCAGGTATTTTCACAAAGTGCCACTGAAAGCACCTTTACCAGCGAAGGCACCGCTACCGATGATGTGTTTTCCAGCGGAACTTTCGTTGGAATTGTCTGTAATCATACCTCCACGAACCGTCAGGGATTTGTTTTTGATGACTTTAAAGTCAATGTGGAGCCGGTAAAACCTGAACCGCCCATCGGTTACCGGGAGTTAATCATCACGGAATTGCTACCCGATGAATCGCCACGACAGGAACTCCCTTCTGCTGAATTTGTAGAAGTGTACAACCCGACTGACCGGGCAATCAATCTGAAAAATTGCACCCTTGGTGACGGCTCGACAACCACTACGCTTCCCTCCTATTCGCTGGAAAGTCACGCGTATCTTATTCTATGCAAGTCAAGTTACACCACTGACTTTGAAACTTTTGGGAAAGTATTGGGACTGAGTACACTACCCTCGCTTAACAATTCAGGCGATGAGATTACCCTGAAAAATCCGGCAGGACAGCTCATCGATCAAGTGCGTTACGACATTTCCTGGTATCAGGATGCAGTCAAGGCAGATGGCGGCTGGTCGCTGGAGCAGATTGATGTGACAAATCCGTGCGGCGAAGAGAACAACTGGACAGCTTCCGTTGCCAGCGAGGGCGGCACGCCTGGAAAAGCCAATTCAGTGGCTGCCTCCAAACCTGATTTCACGCCTCCGGTTTTACAGCTAACCGAAGTGGTTTCGGCAACACAACTCAAACTTGTCTTCAACGAAAAACTGGACAGCAACGCGGCAGCGGAATTGACTAATTACCAGTTGAATCCAGGCATTAAAATAATATCGGCGCAAAGTCAAAAACCTGCCTTGCGGGAAGTCATAGTGCAGTTGCAGGAAAGTCTGCGTCAAAAAACTCTGTATACGCTGACGGTAACAAGCATAAAAGATTGCAACCAGAATATTGCCATGCAACCGCAAACTTCGCAACTGGCACTGCCGGAAGAAGCCGATTCGATGGATGTGGTCATCAATGAAGTGTTGTTCAATCCGAAGGTAGGTGGGGTAGATTTTGTGGAAGTATACAATCGTTCGGATAAATTCATCAACCTGAAAGACTGGCAGTTAGCCAATGTAGAAAATAGTATCGTTGCCAATCAGAAAACCGCCACTACGCGTAACCGACTGTTGCCACCCAAAAGCTACGCGGTTTTTACCACCAGTGCGTCGGTGTTAAGCACGTATTATCCCAAAACCAAACCGGAAGCAGTCATCCAGGTATCATCCCTGCCGACTTATTATGACGATGCCGGTACAGTGGTCATTATCAGCGGAAAAAGTCGCCTGATCGATCGGTTCGACTATTCAGATGATTACCATTTTGCGATGCTGCAAGAAAAAGAAGGCGTTTCACTGGAACGAATCAACATACACACGGCTACCAATCTGCCTTCCAACTGGCATTCGGCAGCAGCCACCGAAGGCTACGGAACGCCCGGTTACCGCAATTCGCAAACGGTTGAAACAGCAACCTCGGTCAGTGCCTTCCGCATTGAACCGCGACTGATTACACCCAACGAAGATGGCTACCACGATTTTGCGGCGCTGTATTACCAGTTTCCGTCCCAGGGCAATGTTGCAACTGTGACCATTTTTGATCAGATGGGTCGCGAGATCAGGAAACTGGCGGCCAATCAGTCGCTGGCTACGGAAGGCTTTTTTACCTGGGACGGTTCGAATCAGAATGGCGAAAAAGTTCGTTCCGGGCGATACATCGTAGCCTTTTCAGTATTCAATCCCAACGGCCAGCAGAACCTGTTTAAAGAGGATGTGGTAGTCAGTTGGTAAAAGCAATTAGGCCAGTACTACAAATGTCTGGCGAGGTACTTCTATTGGTTCGTTGGCTATTGGCTCACTATACTCAGCCCCGCATATCGGCCATAAGTTGTTGCAGCACCGTAACTACTTTTTCGGTTTGTTCTTTGCTGGGTGTGGTATTCCAATTGCCTACGATTCCGTTACCGCCCAGGTAAATGCCATCTTTCCGGGCAATCAGGTTAGCACCTTTGGTTGTGAGCTTGTATTGTACTTCGGGTTGTGGAATCAGGCAGGATAGCTGACCGGATATGGGCGTGAGTTCCTCGTCATTGAAAATAGCCTTGGCACCCAATCCCATACAGTTGACCACCACTTTTTCGGGCAGGGCATCAATGTCTTCAAGGGTCTTGATTTCGCGGACTACCACTTTGCCACCAAAAAGCACAAAGGAACTCAGGTGATGATGCAGATAGGTAGGAATGTTAAACATCATATTGGAGCGGCGCGTCACATAACCGGCCTTGAACGGATGTTCCTTCGAATGGAGACGGATGCGTTCAGGCAACAGACCGGGAATATCAAACACTTCGGCACCTGCCGACGTCTCGGGCTTCGGCGGCTCACTTTCCTTGTACACGTTGTATTCATCCACCCAGCAGGCAATATCATTCATACCAAGCATAAACTGATAGCGGCGAAACGAAAATTGCGTGGCGTCTTCCCAGACTTTTCGCAGTTCAGGCGTGGCTTTGGCCGGATCACACACGCGTGAGGCCGGCGACCAGGTACCGGTAGCCAGGTTGCTGGTTACATTGGGTGGCATGTCTTTGGTGTAGATGGTTACCTCGCAGCCACTTTCCTGTAACAACCGCGCCGTGGCAATGCCCACTGTACCACACCCTAGTACCGCAATGCGGCGTTCTCCTGTGGCCAAGGCTTTTTGCCGGGCAATGTTGCCCGTACCCCATGACAAAGACCAGCCACTACCTCCGTGCCCGTAGTTGTGCACAACCATTTTGCTTCCCAGTGTTTCGCAATCGAGCCGAGGACCGGATGCGCGAAAAGGACGCAAGCCAACGGTCTCTTTCACGATACGGTCCATGGACAGCCGCAATTTGGGGATGCGGTATTTTCCCATACTGATGTTGAAGTGCTTGTCGGCATAGCCTTGCCGGGTGCAGGCAGCCGTGGCCCCGGTAGCAATGAGCATACTACCCAGGCCGATTTTCTGAACAAAATCGCGTCGGTTCATAGGTTGAGAAATGTGGTTAGGAACAAGTATTTGACGCCGTTGCGGCTACGGCAGGAAGTGATGGATTCAAGTTAATAAATTAAAAATTTTCTCCAAAAAATATTTTGTTTATTTTTAATTAATCAAAATTAAATAACTTTAATAACTATAAAATCAAAATAAAATATAAATCATACAAAATAAACACCAATTATGAAGAACATATTCCTTGCGCTTTTGTTTTTGAGTTTTTTCTACCAGGCATCCGCCCAAACGGTTGAATTTTACGGCAGTCCCAGTTCTCCTATTTCATCGGGAGCGGTGATTCCTGCCGGTAAGAAAATACTATGGACCAGCGGCGTAACGGCTGGCGTTGCCGATAGCACAGCCAAAGAAGGCACGCCGGCTCGCTTTGGCGATACCAGAACCCAGGCGCTGGACATTCTGACTAACTTTGGCAAAGTACTGAAATCAAAAGGATTAAGTTTCAAGGATGTCTTGATGCTACGCGTGTACATCACACCGGATCATTTCAAGAACGGCAAACCCGATTACCAGGGTTGGTTTGATGCCTATGCCCAATTTTTTGGTACCAAAGAAAACCCGGTAAAGCCCACCCGGTCTACCCTAGGCATTGCGTCGCTGGTGCATGCGGACAAGTTCATCGAAATTGAACTGGTCGCTGTGTACCCGTAAGTTTTTGAGCAGTTCTGTCCGTTTTGACTCACTTGCTGGCATACCGCCCGGAAATATGCGGTGGCCCGGATGTAACTGGCGGCTCAGGTCGTTTTTTGAATACCAAAAGATACTATTTTTGTAGGAACCCTTACTTGAACTATCTTTTCTACATTACCTTTGTGCATGTCCAAATTCAATGAACTGGTAAGCATTTACCAGACTGACCGGCAGTTTTTTCACCAATACGAACAAGTTAGTTTTCAGTTTGCCCAATTGCTGAGCAAAGCGGTACAGGCCTTTTACCACGTTCCCGAAAGCAACTTTTTCTTTATCAGCAAGGAAGACCAGCAAAACACAGTTGCCAACCTGGCAGATGCGTTGCTGATGGACGACAAAGGGTTCTGGCACGTCCGGTACGGATTCAATCTGCCATACGATCTGACACAACCCCAGGGACAAGGTTTCCTGCTGATTTTCGAAGTCTTGTTCAAAAAAATGAACGGACGGTTTGTCATCCGCATGCTGGATGAAGAAGAGTTTTTCGTTTCTTTTACGGAAGAAACCACCGATTTTAGCGAATTTCTGAGTTACCTGCACCAGTTTCTGTGTCGTTTCCTGGAAAACCGGTTTGAACGTTTTCTGAATGGAGAAGTAACCGAACGCAATGCCATTGGCTTCCGGATTCATGAAAGCGAAGAGTAGGCTTTTGGTTTTTGTCGGGATACTATTTTTCTGCCAGCCCGGGGTTTGGTATCTTTGTCGCTTTACCGACGAAAACGACCCCATGTATAAAAAGCTGGTTACCTTAGCCTTAAGCCTTAGTTATGTCACTACTGTGCAGGCTCAGGACACGCTGAGCATTCGCAAAGACACGCTTGTGCATACCGATACCATTCGCACAAAAGCAGATACCCTGACCCTGATCGGGGTAGGCGACATTATGATGGGGACTGATTTTCCGGAGGCGGCGTTTCTTCCTCCCAATGATGGAGCCACGATTTTCCCCGATTCGATCAAAACCATTCTGCGCAATGCCGATGTCACGTTTGGCAATCTGGAAGGTACTTTGCTGGATAAAAGCAGAGGTGGCAAAGTCAAGACCTGTTCCAATCCGGCGATTTGCTACGCGTTCCGCACCCCAACCCGTTACGGAAAATACCTGGTCGATGCCGGGTTTGACATGATGAGCCTTGCCAATAACCACAGCGGCGATTTTGGCCCCGTTGGGCGGCAAAGTTCCATGCAAACCCTGGATAGCAACGGCATTGTATACGCTGGCCTGGAAATAGCTCCCACTACAATTTTTGTCAAGGACAGCACCCGATATGGCCTGATTGCGTTTGCTCCCAACGAAGGCACGCTGGACATCCGCAAGATCAAGGAGGCCCAGGATCGGGTACGGAAACTGGCCGATTCGGTGGACATTGTGATTGTGTCGTTTCATGGAGGGGCCGAAGGTCGGGGTGCCCAGCGCGTCACCCGCAAGACCGAACTGTTTGTCGGCGAAAACAGGGGAAACCCGTATGAATTTGCGCACAAAATGGTGGAAGCCGGTGCCGATGTTGTGTTTGGACACGGACCACACGTCACCCGTTCGGTTGATTTGTACAAAGACCGGTTTATAATTTACAGTCTGGGCAATTTTTGTACATATGCCCGTTTCAGCCTGACCGGCGAAGGTGGTGTGGCTCCGATTGTCAAGGTATTTACCAACCGGCAGGGTGAGTTCCTGAAAGCCGAGGTTACACCCATCAAACAGGTAGGTGAAGGCGGCTGTGAACTGGATGCAGACCTGAAAGCGATTAAGACATTGCAGCGGCTACTGGCAGCCGACTTTCCGGAAGTGCCTTTGACCATTACTTCCGATGGACTCATCGTACGCAAACCGTTAATCGAAACGGTACCGCCCCAGAAACAGGAACCCAAAAAATAGCATTTGAGGACTGTACATTTAACGGAGCCCAAAGGCAGGAACCTGGGAAAATCCATTTCCGGGTTTCGTTTACTCAGCAAACCGTAACCGAATGGTCAGTTGTGGTGCAAACTGCCGGAGGTAGTCAAGCAACGTATAAATGAAAAACGTTATTCCTGTCATTTCCAGCGTTTCCTCGATGGTAATCATAGTCTGAAATCCCAGGCTGTCTTTGAATGTCAGCTGATAGTAAAAACTGCCAATCATTTCCATACCTAAGGCGCCAAACACATACACTGCACCCGACAACAGAAACAACCGACGGCTACGCCTAGGCAACTGACCTAAAAACCGCCAGTAAATTACTGCGAAAACCAAACAAAAAGCTCCCATTGGCATAACCCAACCCAAATGAAAAATCCCTTTGTCGCTTCGGGCAAGTCGCTGAATAGCATCAATAAAGATTTCGTGTATACTGATCAGTTCGTCCATGGCCAGGTACAAAAATACAGCAGACAAGCCCAGCCAATACCCCACCAGCCGGTTATTGGCTAACCTGGAATGGAGGTAGGTAATACAGGCCAGCAAAGCCGAAGTTGTAATCAGCATGAAGGTAGAAAAGAAAGCGGGAATATTCTTTTCACCATCCACATCCAGCTTTTGGAAGACATAAAAACCAGGATTGAAAACAAATTTATACACCTGCATTGAATAACTGACCGAGACCAGGATACCTATTGCAAGCACCAGCATCCCGATAAAATAGTTGGACGATGTTTTGCAGGTTATCCGCGTAGCAGTGCGTGTTTCGGAACGAGACATAACTATAACTTACGTGTATTATCTGGGTAATTGTTTCAATTGTTCTCCAATTCAGGGCTGTAACTGTATGTCCAGTTTGGGAAACCCTTGTTGCAGGTAATCCAACAAACTGAAAATGAACAGACTGACCCCCAGCATTTCCATACCTTCTTCTATCATCAGCAGCACCTGAAACATCAGATTGTCGCCTTCTGCCTGCACATAGAGTCCCCCGATTACTTCCATAACCAAAGCGCCGAACACATAAATAGCACCCGAAAGCATGAACAAAAGGCGGGATCGAACTGGCAGATGTACTAGAAAACGGACATAAGAAGCCATGAAGACCAGCAGAAGTATACCGAACGGAATTACCCAGGCCAGGAAAAAGACGCCCTGTTTCTGATGAAATACACCCTGCGTAATCCGATTGAATTTTTCGTGAATTCCGGCAGCTTCGTCCAATGCCAGGTAGAAAAAAATAAAAGACAAGCCCATCCAGTGTTTTCGATAGCGATGCGCCAACTGGCGTTTGACGAATGCAATCAGGAAAAGCAGAGAAGCCGAAACCAGTAAAATAAGTGTCGAAAAAAACGTAGCCACATTACCCTCACTGTTCACTTGCAACTTCAGAAACACGTGGCTTTGGGGATCAATCACAAATTTGCGGAACTGCATGCCAAAATTCAGCAGCAGCAACACACTGATAATTCCGGCCAACACGCCGAATATGTATCGTTTATTTAGTCGAACCTCAATTGTTTGTTCAAAAGCCGATTCATCCACAACGGCAGAGGGCATTCCTTCTGTTATCATTATGTTATGAAAATGTTAACCAAAGATTAATCTACGAATATAAGCAAACGTAAACATGGTTTTGCAAACCGGTTACTGATTTGTTGCTGTAAATACTCTTCGAAACATACATTTGCATATATCGAGACAATCTTCCGGTATGGCATACAAACAAAAGCCCCTTGCTTTTGTACAAAAGCAAGGGGCTTTGAAAACATTGTTTGTTAGAGAGCTGCCGGGTTTTGCTTTTTCCCGGATACTATTTGGCTACACTAGTCTCGTTTCCGATCAGATCTTGGATGTATAGGCGATCAATTCTACCAGTTTGTTAGAATAACCCCACTCGTTGTCATACCAGGATACTACTTTTACAAACGTCGGGCTTAACTGAATACCCGCCTTGGCGTCAAAAATAGACGTACGTGCATCGCTGATGAAATCACTCGATACCACTTCGTCTTCGGTATATCCCAGAATACCTTTCAGTTCGTTTTCAGAGGCACGCTTCATTTCCGCTTTGATTTCTTCATACGTGGCCGGTGTTTTCAGGCGAGCCGTCAAGTCAACTACCGATACATCAGCTACCGGTACACGGAACGACATGCCGGTCAGTTTGCCTTTCAGTTGTGGAATAACCAGACCTACCGCCTTGGCAGCCCCTGTCGATGAAGGGATGATGTTCTGGTATGCGCCGCGGCCACCGCGCCAGTCTTTGGCCGAAGGACCGTCCACCGTTTTCTGTGTAGCGGTTACGGCGTGTACCGTAGTCATCAGACCTTCTTCAATACCCCACTTGTCGTTCAATACTTTGGCTAACGGAGCCAGACAGTTGGTGGTACAGGAAGCATTGGAGATGATAGACATCTCGGGCTTGAACGAATCGTTGTTCACACCCATCACAAATGTAGGGGTATCATCTTTGGCAGGAGCCGAAATAACCACGCGTTTGGCACCGGCCTGCAAGTGAAGGCCCGCTTTTTCTTTATCCAAAAATAAGCCTGTGGATTCAACTACGTATTCAGCACCTACATCACCCCATTTCAGGTTAGCAGGATCTTTTTCTGCGGTTACACGGATCGCATTTCCGTTTACTACCAGTTTGCCGTCTTCTACTTTCACTTCACCCTTGAACATACCGTGAGTAGAATCGTACTTGAGCATATATGCCATGTATTCGACATCAATCAAATCATTGATACCAACAATTTCAATTTCGGGATGGTTGGTAACGGCTGCACGAAAAACAAGTCTACCGATACGGCCAAACCCATTGATACCTACTTTTATTTTTGCCATGAGTAATGTGTGGTTAAAAGGTTTCGAATTGAAACAGCAAATCTGAATAATCTTTTGAATACAAGCAAGGGAGTTTGTGTTTTTTCAAAGATACGATTAGAGTAAGGCAACGATTTTTACTTCCCGAAAAGTACCTATATTAATACAACTGAAACCAACCGCAAAAAATTCACTCCGGTTTCCCAGCTTCACTTTTCACCAGCAATCCATACAAAACAACCATCAAACGAATTCGCTTTTCAGTAAAAAGATCAAAAACTTTCCACTTATGAAGATTAAATCGTTTTTTCTATAAAACAAAAAATCTACAGACAACCAGCAATTACAAAAAACTGAAGCATTTAAAAATTAACGAAATTAAAATTCGCACTTTTGCAAAACTATTATTTCTTTTGGAGCAGGCTGTCTTGCATGCGAATGACAAACCCTTTCCAAGGGATATACCTTTTCAAGGAAGCCTAAAGAAATTAATTTCCCAAATTTGAATTAAATAATAAATATTTTTACTTTTCCGATAAATCTACATCTGGACTGATTTTGCTACGAGAGGTGTATCTGCCCAAAGCTGCTATTTGCCGATTAGAGAGACAGCAGGAGTTTAGCTTTTGAAACCGGAGGTTTAGCAAAGTCAAACGATACTATTTTCATCCGGCCCGCTGAGTTTTACATTTTGCACAAGACAACCAACAGTTCTTCTTTACCATCACTTGACACATGAAAAAAAACAAAACACACCACGCAGCCGGAAGGCGTAAATTTCTGAAGGGAGCCGCACTGACGGCCTCTGCATTCATGATCGTTCCACGTCATGTGCTGGGCAAAGGTTTCATTGCACCATCGGACAAACTGAACGTGGCGGGTATCGGCGTCGGTGGCATGGGAGCGGCCAACCTGCGTAACCTGGCTCCTACCGAAAACATCGTTGCCCTGTGTGACGTAGACGACGCGTATGCCGCCAAAACCTACGAAACATACCCGAATGCCAAGCGGTACAAAGACTACCGCATCATGCTGGAACAGCAAAAAGACATTGACGGGGTGGTCATTGCCACGCCCGATCACCTGCATGCCGTGCAGGCAATAGCCTCGATGAAAGCCGGCAAACATGTGTATGTGCAAAAACCACTGACGTATACCATTGAAGAAGCGCGTACATTGGCCAGGCTTGCCAAAGAAATGCCCAAAATTGTAACGCAGATGGGCAACCAGGGACATTCCAGTGACGACGCCCGCCTGATCAATGAGATCATTGCAGCTGACATGATCGGTAAGGTAACGGAAGTACACGTATGGACGAACCGCCCCATCTGGCCGCAAGGGGTTGATTTCCCGAAAGATACGCCGCCTACCCCACCCACACTGGACTGGGATCTGTTTCTGGGGCCTGCGCAGCCACGCACCTATAACCCGGCCTACCATCCGTTCAAGTGGCGGGGCTGGGTCGATTACGGTGTAGGGGCACTGGGCGATATGGGTGCTCACCTGATTGACCATGCCGTGTGGTCATTGAACTTGGGAGCTCCGACAAATGTAGAAGCCTCGTCGTCCAGATTCAACGGCGAAAGCTACCCGACAGCGTCCATCGTCTATTACGACTTTGCCGCACGGGGCAAAATGCCTGCCGTACGCATGACCTGGTACGACGGCGGTTTGCTGCCCGAACGTCCGAAGGAATTGTTGCCGGAAGAAAAAATCGACAAAGGTGGTGGTGTGTTATACATCGGCAGCAAGGGCAAGCTGATGCACGGCACGTATGGCAGCAAACCGCAACTGCTGCCAACTACCCTGATGAAAGATTTCAAAGCTCCCAAGCAAATGTTCCCTCGCGTGGGAATGAGTCACGAACGCAACTGGGCGGAGGCCTGCAAAGGCAATGGCAAGGCCAACTGCTCTTTTGACTATGCCGGCCCGCTGACCGAAACCATGATCCTAGGTGTGCTGGCGTTGCGTTCTCCCGGCATGAAACTTACCTGGGATGCAGCCAACATGCAATTCACCAATGCCGCAGACCTGAACCAGTATGTCAAACGCAATTACCGGACCGGGTATTCACTCACCTAGTGCACCAACGGCAGATGAATCAATACGGCAATTCTGGTACAGGTTTTTGCATTAAAAAAGATAGTATTTTCTTACATTATACTTCCGAACGTTAAAAACCACATAACCAGTCCCCTAGAATTGCACACTGTATGAGCAAATATAGAAAGGCCTCCAGAAATGGAGGCTTTTTGTTTACTCACACCCAGCATTTTGCACTAATAAAGGGTACGCAGGATTTGTATTTATTTTACAATTGTGCATTTTTTCTTACATTCGTTGTAAAATACGCCACATGTGCCTTCCCAAAGCACGCCTACGGTTTGTTCATTGTACGCTTTATAATTAGCTTATGTCTTTGCAAAGACTTTACACAGCGGGCATGCTTTCGTGCATCCTGCTGACGCTCTGTGCTTTCCTGTCTTCCGATGAGCCGCCTCAAACGCCCATCATGCTCGACAATATTCATTATTATATGAATGATGCCAAAGCTGCACGCGAGTTCTTTATCAAGCATTTCCAGGCACAGCCGTTGGCCAAGCCCGAAAAAAACCCGCTTCCGTTCGTCGAATACCTGGAAGTCAGACCCGAGCAAGCATCCATTGCCATTTCGCCACGCGGTCCGTTCCAAGGCATGCACATGCAGGATCCTGCCCGCTGGAAAAGACAATCCATCCACATGACTCCCCAGACGCCGCCGGCCTACGGGGTTCACTGGCTTGCGTTGCGTACCGAGAGTCTGAAATATGCGCTGCGGTCATTGGAAGAGCAGGGAGTAAAAATAGCCCAGTACGAAGTTACGATTCCGGGTGAGCCGATGACCAAGGCAGCCGTTGTCTGGGGCCCGGAACACACACGCATCCTGATTGTACAGCGCCACCGCGAACACAACAAGGAAACGCTTTACGGCATTGATCACCTGCTGATTCTGGTTGACAACCTGGCAGAGAATATAAAATTTTTCCAGGATGTCTATGCCGGAAAAATTCAGAAGCGGGATTCGGATTTCTGCCGGATGACCGTAGGCGAACATACCATTATTCTGGCAACGCCCGGTGCCATCAGCATACCGGCAACCACTGTCCAGCGGTTGGATTCCACTCAGTTTCGGGCGGGCATTGAGCAATTGAGCTTCCTGTATAACAATCCGCAGCCAGCTTATCTGGCGGCGGCTGTCAAAGGATACGAATTTTCCCTGCGTCCGTCCCGGTTGATTTACCGGAACAAACCCACCTCATATGTAACGGCGGTTACCCGCTCACCCGAAGGGATTTATTGCGAAATGTTGGCGGAAGATGGTCGCGAAGGTCCGCGCACGGTGTATCTGAAAAACGACTCTCCGAGTATCAGCGGTAACAAGAAGGATAAGTAAGAAAAGTACCTGACGTTTTTTGATCCGCGCACGATACTATTTTTCGGAGCCGAAAAGTAGACAGGATTAGCCAGTGGCAATCTGCATTGCATCAGGAATTTGTTTAGCGAATTTTGGGCAATGCCCGCACCCGAACCGCAAAGGCTTCGGCAGGATTGGAAACAAACAACTGATCGATCTCGGTTTGGGTAAAGCCGTTTTCGGCAAGCAGTGGGATCAGTTTTTCAAACAACACGGTGAAAGGCCTGAATTCACCACCGTTGGGTTCGTCTGGTTTGTACCAGCCGGCATCGTGCGAGACCAGCGTCCGACTCCAGGCATTGCGTTCCTTCATAAACCGGAGCATCTGGAGATAAGTGTTTACATTGTCATCAGCCAGGCCGTCCAGACTCACCCAGGCTCCTTGGGTAGCCGCTTCAATGTATTTTTCCCTGTCTGGCTCATTTTGCGCATGTACCCAGATAAACGCCTGGGGCTGCACACCTTCCTGCCTGAGCACTTCCATTTGTTCAAATGCCGGAATTGCAAAACCGGTGTGCGAAGCGATGGTCAGGCCCGTTTTCAAATGTGTACGGGCCGCGGCAGTGATGAGTTTCCGGTGCAGATCCGACAGGGTTCCCGGTTCCACACTTATTTTGATAAATCCGGGTTTGATACCGGTATCGTCTATTCCTCTGCGAAACTCTTTAATCCAACGCGCCGCCAGTTGATCGGCGGTTTCGGTAAAGGCGTGCGATGGCAGGAATTTGTTCTGTACAGCACCGTAATAGCCCGTATTGGTCAGTATCTGCAAACCACTGGCTTGCGACAACAGCTTGAGCAGCAGCGGGTCACGGCCCAAGTACGCAGGGGTACATTCGATCAGTGTCCGACATCCCAACGCCTTGACTTGTTTCAGGTACGGCAATACCTTTTTCAGCACCGCTGACCGGTTCCACCGTTCAGGACGGTAGCGATCCGCTCCTATGAAATCTACCAGAATGTGTTCATGAATCAGTGTAATGCCCATCCGTTCGGCGGGTACCGCACCCGTCACAGCCTGAACAAGCAAGGGGGTTTTGGGCAGGTGCAACACACGGCCAAACGAAAATACCCATCCGCCAGCAGTAAGGGCTGCGGTCTGTAAAAATGTACGTCTGGAGAGCATTGTCATACCGTGCCTGGCAAAAAGATAGCCTGTCTGATGAAATTTCGTAAAAACCCGCTAATCCACCAAACAAAACCCCGGTTTTGTACGCTGTCACATCGTATTTCAATTGGTTATAAACAGATGCAGGAGCTATTCCCAGCATACATCCATACCGCATTTATTCAAAACCGGCCGTTCGTAAGGCCGGTTTTGAACTTCACACCGATACTATTTTGATTGGACTGCCTGCATTTTCAGTGAGACTTTAGCACCAAACCGGCAAAATCGCCCTCCGAATTATTGCCTACCCAGAAACCCACTTTGCCCGACTTATGGGGAACCAGGGGCTTTACCACCAGACAGGGTTGGGTATCGGTATTTACAAATACCTGAATCGCCTCGTGGGTTACACTAACCCGTACATGAAACCACCGGTTCGGATCAACGGACGTTAGCAACGGATGTTCGTATGTATCCGGAAACGTCTCGCGCAGGTAGTACCAGTCAAACTTGGGAAGAGCGATGTATTGCACCGAGTGGCTTTTCCGGACCGGATCGGCCGCCTGAAAGTTAAAGGGACGAAAATAAATGCTTTCGTAGGTACTATCATTCTGACCATGAAAGGCAATACCCACAAAGCTTTGCTGTAGCTTGTCTTTTCCTTTGACATCAAACTCAATGGTGCCCGTCTTAAAAACCACGTCTTTTATCCAAACCACGCCGGGTCCGGGTTTGGTGTTGAGTTGCACACTATTTTTGCCTCGGTTGTCGGTCAACAATGTGGCCTCTCGGTTAATAGCCTGGAGGTTTGTCTGGTTTGACAGATCCGGAGTCTGTACTTTCTGTTGTGCCTGACCATGGAGGCAAAAGACCATCAGGCAACCGTAAAACAGGACGCTTATTTTGCTCATCGTGAAAAATGGTTTGTAAGGGAGTGTATTATTCTTTCATCAACGAAATTCCATCCACATCATCCAGCCGGGCAATGATGCCCCATCCGTAGAAGTAATTGGCAAGACCAATCAGGATTTCGTTTTTGCCTTCGCGCAGCGCGAGTTTGATTTTGGCATTTTCAATGGTGCACCGGGAAGCGGGCATTTTTTGCCCGGGTGTACCGAAATAGTTCTTATCCATATACACGAGTTGTCCGTTCAGAAATACCCACGCCTCGTCACTAAAGCCCAGACTTAATGTTTTTTCCTGTGCTTTGTCAGATTCAATAGTCGTTTTGAGCCACGCCAGTCGCCGGCCGTCTTTGTCCTTTGCTCCACCATACAGCCGGCTCAGGTTAACAATGGCACGGCTTTCCGCCAGGATGGGTTTCCACGGAGCGGTACTATCTGGCATATCCGACTTCGTCAACGTTCCGTACATACTCGGCAAAGGCAGTAGCAGATCTGTCCCAAACGGAAAATCTTTGGGCGGACTTACGAGCCATTTTCGCAGGTAGCGGGTTTCGTTGAGGGTCGAATTGTACCCTGTTTCCGGAGCGAGTCCTTCGGTGGCATTGGGCTGGATGACCAGGTTTGCGTAAATCACATTGCCCGACAGCGAAATGCCTCCGTTTTCGGTCCGACTTTCCAGTTCGGGCACCCGCAGGGCAGGTTTGCTCATGTCATTGATGTAGACATTCATTTGCTTACCCGAAACCACCAGTTTTACATGGTTCCATCGGTCTTGATGGATAACAGCTCCCGACTGGTATTCATCCGCCAGGTCCCACATGCTGACGCCGTCGATTATGGCCGCATACTGCAATGTGGTTCGGGTTTCGGGCTTCACAGGCCCGAAGGAACGGATATAAAAATTCTCGCCGTTTTTCCGGTCGGGCGACATCCGGAAGTTGATTCCCGGAAAGCCCATGCCACTCAGCTCCACATCAAACTCGATGGTGCCACTGGCAAAGGTCTGGTTCTTCAAAAAAATCTGGTACCCGCCTTTTTTGCCCCTGACAACAGGCGTATTTTTATACATAACAAATTCGGTAGTGGTACTGTCGTATTCCCAGGCAGATGGTTTCATGGAAACACGGATTTCGGTCGGCTTTTTTTGCTTTTGTCCGATGCTGTTTAACCAAAAGCCCGGCAGGCAACAAACAAATAGTATCAATGCAAATGTTTTCATAGGAGTAAGTTGGTTTGGGAAAATGCCCGGTTGAAACATAAGTGGTCACCTTTCTTTCAACCGGGAAACGCAGAAATAGTATCTTTTGTAAGGCAAAAACCCGATGGCCGACAGCTTTTACTTCACCTTGAATTCCACAGTGGCATCGGCCCAGTTCAAGGATACTACGCCTTTGCCGGATACGGCATACGTTAGTTTTTCGGTGAATGCCTTCGCTTTCTTCACAGGTACGTTTACACGCAACACATCTTCGTCCTGTTTGTAACTGAAGGCACCCCACTTGATGGTTTTGTTGAGGATAAGGGTCCATTCCTTTTCACCGGGAATGGCAAAGAACGCGTACTTTCCTTTGGCAACGGGCTTGCCTTCGAGTGTCGCGTCGTCCGAAAACTCGATGGAAGTGGTTTCGTTGGCACCGGCCCGCCACACTTGTCCGTAAGGCACCAGCTTGCCATAAATTTCACGCCCTTTCACCGACGGCTGGCTGTATTGGATGGTGACGGTTTTACCGCCAATGTTGCCAGTAGCCGTGGCAGGCGGACTTTCACGCGGCTTGTTGTCCTGGGCAAAAACACCATTGGTGAACAGCACGAATGACATACATAAGACAATCAGAATTCCGGTTTGGGCTCGGTTGTTCATGGATACAAAAGTTTTGAATGAAACATGAGCCAAAAATCGGATTTGGCAGAAAAAATCACGAATCAGCCGTTGTGCAAGTTGGTGCAAGTGTGTGCAAACTGGAAAAACAGTATCTTTGATTGGATGAAAACCCTACACCTATGCAAACCGAAGAATACTTCATTGACAAATGCAAAGAGCAGATAGAACAGAAAACCGGCTGGGGCAAAAGCACCGATTGGACGCACCAAGACTTTACCGAACTGAGCGAAAAAATATACGAACACACGCGGGTCAGCCTGAGCCCGACCACCCTCAAACGGCTGTGGGGAAAAGTCAAGTACGAAAGCCTGCCTACCGTAAATACGTTGAACACGCTGGCCCACTTTGCCGGGTACGAAAACTGGCGGGAGTTCAAACTCAAAAATGTAAATGGAAACGGTCACACCTCCGTCCATTCCGTACCAATACAGCCGTTCATTGATTCGCCGACAGTTACCCAACCACCCGCCGCCCCACCCCGGCTCCGGAAAAGAAGCATGGGGGTTTTGGCATTGCTACCGATACTATTTCTGGGGGGGTGGGCAGCCATTCGAACCTTTTCCGAATCCAATAAGCCTTCGCTTGTACCGAATGCGTTTTCGTTCCGTAGCAAACCCCTCGCCAAAGGCATACCCAACTCAGTGGTATTCACCTACGATGCCACGGCTGCACCCAACGATTCGGTATACATTCAGCAATCCTGGGACGAACGACGGCGGGTGAAGGTATCCAAAGACCAGCACCAGCACACATCCGTATACTACCAGCCGGGCTATTTCCGGGCCAAGCTGGTGGTCAACAATCAGATTGTGAAAGAGCACGATCTGTTCATTCCGTCGGAAGGATGGGTTGCGTCAGTTGACCAAAATCCGGTACCAGTATATTTTCCGGAAAAAGAAGTGCGTAACAACGGGGTATTAGGCGTACCGGTTTCGTTGCTGGAAGCCAGTCACATACCCATGCAGCCCCAGGCACCCATTGTCACGTTCCGAAACGTACAGGATTTCAAAGGCTTGCGTAGCGACAACTTCACATTCGAAACCGAAATCCGCAACGATTACAAACAAGGCTCGGCCGTGTGCCAGTTTGCCCAGATCATGCTTTTGCTGGAAAACGACATGATGCTGTTTCCATTCAGCAACCTGGGCTGTGTAGGCGAATTGTATGCAAGTGTCGCCGATAAATCGGCTAACAGCAAAACCAGCAACTTGTCGGGCTTTGGCAGTGACATGAGCCACTGGACGAAGTTCCAGTGCGAAGCCCGTGATAAAAAGGTTCAGCTGTTTGTCAATGGCAAAAAGGCATTCGAAACCACGTTCACCAATCCGGCAGCCCGTATTGTGGGCATTCATTACGGTTTCCAGGGCACAGGTTCCGTCAACTACACCCGTTTGTCCAGGGCGAATGGCGAAGTGGTGTTCGAAGACAACTTTTAAGAAAAAGCAAAGCAGCAACTGGTTGTATCACAGTAGCAAAAATAATTTGGTTCGGGTAGCGTTGAGAGTATGGATTCTTACGCCAACTGACAGATGCAATCTACCCCGGCTCCCACTCGGAAATGGACGCTTATTGAAAGGTTTGGTTTCCGCTTTTTCTTTCTGTTCTTTATCGTATACATCGCTGTTCATAACGGCGCTTTTCCGTTTATTGATGAGCTTACTGAGCCAATCCTGACCAATGGATTACAACGATTCATTCCATGGTTTGGGAATTATGTCCTGAAAGTTCCCTACCAGATTGACGTAACATCTACCGGGAGTAGTGACACGACATATCTGTATCTGGTTCTCTTGCTGATTGTAAGTCTGGCAATCGTTGGGTGCATGGTCTGGAGCGTTTTTGACAGTAAACGAGTTGAATACCATACGCTGCATCAGTGGCTTGTCGTTCTGATACGCTACTACATAGCTTTTATTTTATTGAGCTATGGATTTGAAAAGGTATACAAACTGCAATTTCCCTTTCCCGAACTCGAAACCCTCGCTCAACCGTATGGAGAATCTACACCAATGAAACTGGCGTGGACATTCATGGGATACTCCAGACTGTACAATTACTTTATAGGATTTGCGGAAATACTTGGCGGTGTATTGCTCCTGTTTCGGCGAACGGTTGTACTGGGTGCGTTGGTTTCACTGATGGTCATGCTCAACGTGTCCATGCTCAACTACTCGTTCGATATTCCGGTTAAGCTATTTGCTACCATGCTGGTCGCGATGTGTCTGTTTCTGCTAGCTCCCAATACTGCACGATTGTATCACTTTTTTGTTCTTAACCAAACCATCGGCCTTCAATCGGCATCCTTGACGGAGCATTCAAATCCCAGAATATCTATGCTGGGCCGGACAGTCAAATGGTCATTGATTGGGTTTGTCCTGTACACAGACATCACAGAAAACCAGACTTTTGTGAATGAAGACAGTGACACCAGCCCCAAGCCTCCCTTGTATGGCATCTATCGCGTAGAACGATTTGTAAGTAACCGCGACACACTGGCGACATGTGTGGCAGACAGCATCCGATGGAGCAGGATTATCATCAACAAATATGAATACATGAGCCTGAAACTGCACAATGAAGAGGTGATGTACTATACATTCAAAGCGGACACCTCGCGGCACACGTTTCAGCTGGTTTCTTTCGAAGACAGTACAGACCAACACACCTTTGCGTATACCTTACCGGATCCGGAGCGGTTGGTTATTTCGGGGCTTTGGAACAAAGACACGCTACAGGTTCACTTCAAAAAATATGATGTCACTCACTTTCCACTGATCAAGACGGGTTTTAACTGGATCAATGAATATCCAAACAATCAGTAATGCAGGTATAAACACAGAGTCTTGACTTTAGGCATTTAAGGCAATGTGCGCAGCACGAGCCAGTACAAAAGCGGGTTGGCTCAAAAATCCCGCGGGCCAGGCATCGGGCATGCGAGGAGAAGTTTATGGGATTTTTTGCCCTTTTTGTCATCACACAAGGCTGGCTCTCAAACTCACGTTTAAACCCCTTTTTGGGCATGCAAAAAGTGACAAGGGCGTATGGTACGCGAATGTATTGGACCATCAAACCCTATTATTCACGTTAATAGTAAAGACTGGCGTACTCAAAATAGTATCTTTTGTAAACCCAAAAACCGGCTTCTATATAGGCCGATAGTTCCGAATCAGTATTCGAGGGGTTGCAAAACAACATTCTTTCTCATGTTAAAAGATTCTCGTATGCACAAACTGCTTGTAATACTTATTCTTTGTCCGATACAACTGCTTTCGGCTCAGAATGAACGCCTGTTCAATGTGGATAACCGGTTGTTTCCACCACGATTTCTGCAAAAAAAGCGGTTGGGCTTTACGCCCGTATTAAAGCATGCCAACTGGCAGGCGGGTGACACGATTGTGGATATCGGAGCGGGCAATGGCTGGTTTTCCTGTGCGTTAGCCATGCATCACGATAGCCTCACATTTTATCTCGAAGAGATAGACAGCGCTGCCAATAACCTGGAGCGTCGAACCTTGGCGATCCGACATTATTCGAAATTAAAAGGCAGTTCGTTAACGAGCCAATTCATACCGATCCTGGGAACGGACGCACAGATTCCCCTGCCCGATCAGTCGGTTCATGCCATTCTCCTGATTGATACCTATCATCACTTCTCAAAAAAAACGGAAATGCTGCAGGAAATGCATCGGATTCTGAAAAAAGAGGGAAAACTGTTTGTGGTAGAACTGATTGCCCGAAAGGAAGGGGATATACATCCCGGTTGTCGAAGCAGGCTGTGGCAGGAAAACACATTGGTCAATGATTTTGGCAGCCATCTGTTTGATCTCTCGGCGAATGTCACCTCAGGCCGGGAATACAGACGCAAAAAACGACTCTTCATCTTTACCAAACACTGAGAAATAGCATCTTCCAAAATCCCAAAACCTCGGTTCTATGGGAGAATGATCAGTTAAGGCCGATGACGGGTTTTACCATACCGAACCAGCAGTTCTTCAAATTGCCGGTTGGCTTTTATCGTACCAAACTGCGCCGAAATATATCTAAGGTTATGGCATTGCATCAGAAATTCCAGGTCTTCCGGTTTTTGCGGAGTGTCCACTAGTTGCACTTCTTCCAGATTCGGAATACGGCTGAGGCTGGCAATGTCGGTCAGTCGTTTGCAGTTCCAGAGCATCACTTTTGTCAGACGCTTGCAAGCCGATAAATCAGGAAGCGTATGCAACTGGTTGAGGTACAGCAAATCCAGTTCCTTCAATTGTATCAATTCGCTCACAAAAGACAAATTTTCGTGCGGACGTATCCCACTGAGAAATAATTTTTCCAATGTATCTATGCGAACCATTGCTCCGTAATCCGCTATGTGGGTAGCGTACAGCTCAACGGATTGAAGTTCGGGCAACAGCTTTAGAAATTCCAGGTTTTCATGCCGAGTCCGGTGTAACGCAATGGCAGTATACCTGTGGTGTTTGCGCAGTTGGGTTAATTCTGTCTCACCAAACTGCCTTTCAATGATGATTTTACGGAATTTCGCTGATTTGTTAAATCCTTCGTTCATACAGTCTTTTGTAAGGGATATCTCCAGCAAAAATAGTATCTTTTGAAAAACAAAAACCGACAGAATTCACGATCAGCGCCGTTCCGATTTTTGCTTCCATTGGTCATACCTGCGCCGAAGCAATTCCACGGCGTTCCAACTGCCGGGTCGTTGCCCAAACACCGACAGATTCAAATGCAGTCGGTTGGGTTTATCGTCGGGTCTGGCTACGGTGATAAAGGCACTGGTTGCTTTCTGGTCGCCACAACGTTTGTCGCCGCCCGCCTGGGCTCCGGCTTCCAGGGCACGCATCAGCAATTGGTCAATCGATAATCCCTCCTTTTGCCCTTGAAGAACCGCTTCCAGAATCACGGTGAGTTCATTTTCGTGGGTCAATGTATTGCCTTGGACCGAAACGCCATGCGCCGTCAGTGCTCCCCGGTAGGTATGCGTCGAATCACCCGTAAACGTAGCCGATGCATCCATGGCATTCAGGCACACAAGGGCATACTGCTGGCGTTGCGGATCGAATTCCGGATTCATCAGAATTTCAATAATTTGCTGCGGTGTGGCACCGGCCTCCAGCATCTCCAATGCCTTGCGCTTTGCCTGTTTGTTACTCATGGCCTGTACAATCACCGCGCCTTTGCCGGGCACAATGCCGCCAATGCCATAGCAATTGTAAGTACATGACGCTCCCGCAATCCCGATTTCATGTGTTTTGGAATCAATGATAATCACCGACCAGGTTGCGTAAACTTTCGCATAGGAGGCTAGTAGCCAAAAGAAAACGAAGGCACTTCTCTGAAAGAAAGACATAAGAAAGCGGGAGTAGTGGGAAGCAACTTTCTGGCAGATGCATTTTTTGCACCACGGGTTGCATGAGTTTTGCTTAAGGCTTTTTTCAAGATGCGTTTGGTTACGCTTTTGCCTCTTTGTCCTCCCGCAGGGAATTTCGCACAAACTCGCGGTTTTTCCATTTGGATGTATCGCTGTATTTGTGCGAAGTTCCCTGTGGGAAGACCGAAAAATAGTGTTTTCTTGACAGACAAAACCTTTCGGATTAACAATCCTGAACAGTCTCAATAGTATCTTTTCACAGAGAAAAACCAGCACTTATTTTTTAGACTTTCGGGCATTAGCTACAATACGATCGGCCAGTTTATCTAACAAAGGTTCGGGCAGAGAATGACCCATGCCGGCAATCAGTTCAAAGCGGGCATTCGGAACAATCGTGGCAATGTCCTTGCCCGCTTCTACGGCTACCAGGGGATCATCGCTGCCGTGAATGACCAGTGTCGGTACTTTGATTGTTTTTAGCTGGGCTTGCCTGCCTGCATAAAAACCCGCCATGGATGCCGCTCCCTGTCGGTGCAGTCCATTGGGCGCGTAAGATCGCTGCACATCTTTTCGAATTAGCTGAAGCAGTTGTTGTTCATCGGAAGGATACATTTTTCCAGACAACAGCTTCATGGTCAACAGTTCACGTTGAATATACGCAGTGGTATCCGATGGGGCCGCAGGCAGTGGAATCTGGCCCAGGACTTCCGGTTTGGCAACGGGCGGAAACGTCGGGCTGCCCCCACCCGACATGATACTCACCAATGACAAGGTACGTTGGGGATAGGTATACGCCACTCGCTGGGCAATCATGCCACCCATGGAAGCACCCACCATGTGAGCTTTGACAATGTGCAAAGCATCCAGCAACCCAACAGCATCAGCGGCCATGTCGTCAAGGGTGTAGGGCACGGGAGGCTTCGTACCTTCCTGCAATGCTTTGGCTATGGCCGCCCAGTCGGGCATACCTGCCTGCTCAAACTTGGTTGACAGACCAATGTCCCGGTTATCGAAACGAACCACCCGGTAGCCCTGCCGCACCAGGTTTTGACACAGTTCCATCGGCCACATGGTCAGTTGGGCATTGGTACCGGAAATGAGCAGAATCGTTTCGGCTTTGGGATTGCCCATACTTTCATAGGCAATCTGTATACCGTTGGCTTGGACGATTCCCGCCTGGGTTTGAAGTTTTGCGTTCTGACCTTGAGCGGTTACCAAACAAAAGAGCATGGTCAGGCAAGCGATGCCGCTCCGCAGCACCGACGTTGGTGTGAGTTGTTTAAACATGGTAAGAAAGTTAAGGGTAAGTAGTAAAGTAGGATTGTGGGAGAAACTGAGAAGTGAATCTCTACCCACCATACAATAGTATCTTTTGCAGAGGCAAAACCCGCCCTGGCGTGTTTATTCCATTTCCCGGTATTCTTTCAGCAATGTCTCAAGTTCATCCAGTGGCCGGATGAAACTCTTCTGGTTTTCGGCGCGAATAGCCAGGTAACACGACAGAAGCGTAAGTACATAGGTAATGACGGCTCCCATCGGAAAGGCCTCCACCCCACCGGGCACATACAGTGCAAACACCAGAAATACACCGATGGCCGCACTGACCGGAATCAAAACCCATTCGTACCTGCGTTTGAAAGTAAAGAATCTTTCGAGTTGATCCTTCTGTTGTAGCACGTACACATGTACCGAATCGGTATTGGCGCAGGTGGTTATAGCCATCCGCTTGAATTTTCGCATGAGCACGATGGTAAACGGTACGTAAAACAGGATACCGATCAGGCTGAAAACCACCAGTTGGGTTTGGTTCCAGTGCCGGATGATTACGTGTGAAAGCAAGGCGTACACCAAAATCTGCAATGCGAACGAAGCCCAGAAATACTGCATGGACGTACGGGTATGTTTGCGTACGCGCGCCTGGATGAGCTTTTGGAGCGAAACTTCCGTGTACGTTTCGGCGGGTCGAAACCCTTTGCCCCAGTCTTGTTGCAATTCATCAAGTGTTGACATCTTCTTGTTTTCTTAGTTGTTGTTCCAATTCTTTTTTAATGCGTACCAGCCGCACACTCACATTCGATTGGGTCAATCCGGTGATGCTGGCAATTTCTTCGTAGCTGAGCTGGTCGAGGTACAAAAGCACGATGGCTTTGTTCAGCGCCGACAGCTTGCCAATGGCCACCAACAGACGCTGAATGTTTTCTTCGCGGGGCTCGGGTGGTTGCTCGGGAATCTGGTCGTGCTGCAAGGCGAGTCGTTCCTCTGGTCTTCGGGTCTGTTTGCGTCGCCATCCCAGGGCCGTATTCAGGCACACCCGGTACATCCAGGTAGCGAACTTGGACCGGCCATCGAAACCCGGGTACGCTTTCCACAACTGGTACATCATCTCCTGCAACACATCAGCCCGCTGGTCGGCATCGTCAAAGTAGATGCGGCACACCTTGTGCGCAATGCCCACATTTGCATTGATCTGCTGCACAAACGTTCGATTGATTTCCTCAGCCATGTGTGTCACTTTTGGTTTCTGTTGAATTAGTAACCGACGCCAGTGAAAAACTACAGTTGTTTGAAAGATTTTTGTAATCCTAAAAAACAAAACCCCTTACCGACGCGAAAGGTCGATAAAGGGTTTATAAAAAATAGTATCCCGCCAAATGCAAAAACCTCTATTCACTCACCCGTTGCAGAATTTTGCCACTGGCTTTCTCTTTCAGGATCACCTTCTTTTTGCCATCGGGCATTTTTTCTTCTTTGATCAGGAAATGATCGGCATCGTAGTCTACATACACGCTGGGCTCGCTGATGTCGGTGCGGCCCCGCCAGTCGGGCAACGCTACAGGTTCCCATCTTTTTGATTTGGCAGACTGGTAGCAGGCATCCAGAATCGCATTGACCACATAGCCATCGTAGAAGTCTTCCATTGGCTTCTGGCCGTGGTCCATGGCATTGAACATGTCGGTAAACATGTGGTTGTAGCCCAGCGAATGCACCTCGTCGGCCGTTGGGAACAGCCAGCCCGTGGTACTTTCGGCTTTTTCGGCCACGTAGTCGCCTTCCCCAACCGCAGTGAACACTTCAAAACCCGTCCGCAGGAAATGATCCAGCCGGATCACGCCTTCGGTGCCGCTCACTTCGTCGCGCAGGTCCATGCCCCCACGAAAACTCCAGCTGACTTCAAACTGCGCAATGGCGCCATTGGCGTATTTCACCAAAGCAATGGCATTGTCTTCGGCCTCAATGGGCTTTACCTGCGTGGCCGCCCAGCACATTACCTCGACCGGTAGCACATCTTTGCCAATGTAATTGCGGGCAATCTCCACACAATGGCACCCAAGGTCAACCATGGCGCCCCCACCCGACTGGTCGAAATTCCAGAACCAGTCGCTGTGCGGACCCGGATGCGCCTCGCGGGAACGCACCCATAATACCCGTCCCAATACACCTTTTTGCACTTTGCTCAAGGCTTCGAGCGTTTTAGGGGTATAGGCCAGGTCTTCGAGATAGCCGTGAAATACACCGGCCTTTTCCACAATGTCCAGCATCTGTCTGGCCTCAGCTGCATTGCGGCCCAGCGGTTTGGTGCAGAGGATGGCTTTGCCAGCTGCGGCCGCCAGTCGTACGGCTTCCAGGTGCAGGTCGTTGGGCAAACCAATCACTACCGTATCCGTTTCCGGATCATTGATGGCCGCCGCCATGTCGTCGGTATGCCTGGCGATGCCCCAATGTTCGGCAAACTGCTTGGCTTTGTGGCCGTTACGCGAGTAAACTACGTGCACCCGGTCGGGACGGCGGTGCTCATGCAGCGAACGGGTGTAGAAATACCCGATCAGCCCGGTACCCAGCATGGTTACTTTATGCGCTTTCATGAATGTGCTTACAAGTTTGAAAGTGAAAAATCAGTTGTCGTTTGCCATTTGAACTAACGTGCGTTACGGATTGGTTTTCCTCAACTCTTCATAATTTGCTCTCTGTAACACCTATTACTTTTTTACAATGTGGGTTTTTAGTCCAAACCATAACTCTTTCCATGAGACCTTTTCATTTTTTTGCTTGCTTGTATCAGTGAAGGTTTATAGTCCGAACCATGTTTCTTCCTGCCTGCCCCTACTTTTTTGCGTGCCCAGGACAAAAACGAGAGTTTTTGGGCCAGATTTGTGCGGAGAGTAGGCAAAAAAGGGCACTTGCGCCAAATCGAAGATTCAGCGAAGCTAATGCTTCCCGCCCGCAGGCCCACGCCAACCTCGCTGGCGCAAGAGGCCAGCGCACCTACAGCCACGATTGAAGTGGACTTCACTCTCTTTATAGCAAGCAAGCTTGTGCTGCGCACTTTGCCTATAATTGAAACTAGTAGGCAGACTTTTAAAATCTGACAATACTCACTTAAAATAGTATCTGTAAAAGAGACAAAACCTGCCATTGGCAAACGACAATCGGTATGTATTACAAGGTTTTGATGCGGACATTGCGCAGTTTTACCACGTGGTCGTGATCCTGGATGGCGATTTTGCCTTTGGCGTGCGGCGTGGCATAAGCCCATTTGGTAAATTTACTCACCGCCAGTTGCTTTTTCCATTCCGGTCCGCCGTATTCGTACTCCACCACTTTCTCGCCGTTGAGCCAGTGTTCCACATGGTTTTTATTCACAATCAGAACGGCCTCGTTCCAGGTGCCGGGCTCGTTGGCCTTGAATGCTGACGGTGCCTGCATGTCGTAATTGGCACCGGATTTCTGCTTGTCGTTGATGCGTACTTCTTTGCCATTGTCCATGAATGGCGGATAGCCGTTGTCATCAATAATCTGATACTCAGGACCCGACTCGTAAGTAGCCGGATATTTTTTGTCTTCGATCACTTTGTAAATGAGGCCACTGTTTCCTTTGGGTTCCACATTCCAGTCAAAGCGCAGCTCAAAATTCTCAAATTCTTCATTGGAGACCAGATCGGCACCGGTTTTGCCGGGAGTCATCAAAATGCCGTCTTCCACTTTCCAGCCGATCACAGAGTCGCCCTTCAGGTAGCTGTGCCAGCCGTTGGTGGTGGTGCCGTCAAACAGAAGCCGGAAACCCTGCGATTTTTCATCGTCGGTGAGTGTGTTCAGTGCGGGGGTTGCCGCCATGGCGGATGAGTCGGTAGTTGTGGTAGCAGTAGAATCGGTATGGCCTTCGTGGGTAGTGGATGAATTGCAGGCCGACAACCATACGCTACCCGCAATGGTTAATACAACTAAGTGGGTTGTTTTCATGAACATCAGGAAGTTAGGATGAGAGATACATACATTGGGTAGAAAAATTATTTTCCCTTATGTGCAATTTTACATAAATTAAATTCAAAAATGTCTACGATTATTCAAAAATTTTAGAAACCACCCGCCTATTGAATTCCAGGAGGATCAGAACTCAAAGCATTCCGTTTGAGTTATCAACACGAAGCGGAAATAGTATCGGCACAAAAGCCAAAACCGGCATTTTTTGAACCTAAACACTCTTGTTATGACCACACTGTACATTAAAAATATGGTTTGCAACCGTTGCAAATTGGTAGTGAAACAAATGCTGGAAGAGGTGGGACTGCACCCGCTGGAAGTACAATTGGGAGAAGTCCAGCTCGGCGAAACCCTTGAACCGGGACAAGTAGCCCACCTGGAAGAAAAGCTGGAAGCCTTGGGATTTGAACTGCTTGACGACAAAAAGCAAAAGACAATCGAACGTATCAAAACCGCAGTGATTGAACTGATCCACACCCAGAACGACCAGATGTCGCGCGTCAACCATTCCGACTACCTGGCCGAGCAACTGGCCCGCGACTATAGTTACCTGAGCAGCCTGTTTTCGGAAGTGGAAGGCATCACCATTGAAAAATACATCATTCACCAGAAAATCGAACGGGTCAAGGAGCTGCTCATGTATGACGAACTTTCCCTGAGCCAGATTGCCGATTTGCTGCATTACAGCAGTGTGCAGCACCTTTCCAACCAGTTTAAAAAAGTAACCGGACTGACTCCCAGCCACTTCAAGCAATTGAAAGAAAAAAAACGCAAATCGCTGGATGAGGTATAACGCTCAATGCCAGGTTTTGCGTTTTTGGAATATACGGATCGGACAATGCCGAAAAATGCAATTATGCGTGTATCGGCTCCGCCTCGGCAAACTCACGGATCTTGCGGACATCCAACCGGTCATTGAGGCGGTCTGAGTAATAAACTTCCTGTAAAGTCAACCCTTCCGAAATCAGAAATTCGGCGGGCATGGTATTGAACGACTCCCCGCTGGCCATCATATGGGTAGGCAAACCCTGAGTGGTTGCCTTGAAGGCCGTTTGTACAAAAGAACTCATGTGGCTCATAGTAGACTTGTAGACCGACTGCTCCAGGCCATAGGCGTTGTACCACTTGCGGGCCGGATCGGCAATGAGCGGTATGGGCGAAATGCCCTGGTGAAAACTGCTTTGCAACAACACTTTTTCCGTAGATTCAAAAAAGAAAATCATTTCCAAACCTTTGGGATGCAGTTCGTTGTAAACCTTCAATAATTTGTGCACCCGAATGTTGCAAAACGGACAGCCGGCATGCCTGAAAAAGCCCAGGAGAAGCTTCTTATCCTGATAGTCTTCCAGGTTAATCATTCGTCCAAAAATGTCTTTTTCAACAAAAACCGGAGCTTTTAACTCACGTTGTAGTTTAATGGTAGAAGCTTGCATACATTACAAAGAATACGGGAGGTTTCAACTGTGTTTACTTAAAAGGGGGTTGTAAGTACGGCTGCCCAGACTTACGCAGGCCGCAGTAATCCAGATTTCAGGTCTTGGAAAATTCTTCAGAAACAGACATTGGATTACAGTAGGAGGATGTTTCTGAAAATTTTACGTCAAACAGGAGTGGACACTCTTTCCATTGATACTACTTTTACGCCTAAGGTAATTACCCAGGCAATGATAATCACCAGCTTACCCTACCTGAAATCAGCAACAGCGAATATTTTTTTAACTCAAAAATGGCTTTTGGCAACCCCTTGCCGTGACCATACCGTGAATCTTGCACATCTCTTCTGAAATTCTGTAACAGCTCTGGCACGAAAGGCTGTATTTTTGTACTTGTTCAATCAAACAGATAATTCAAGCCATGGAAGCTTCAGACAACCATACTACCGACGTTCGCATTCCACTCATTGGTGTCGATAATGAACACTGTGCCATGCTGGTAGACAACGAGTTAGACAAGATAGAAGGCATCACCCAGCATCGGGTGGATGTCAACAACGAATGGGCCGTGGTAGGTCTGACCCCGCAAAAAAATAGTATCCCACAGATTGTCAAAACCATCCGCGAGCTTGGCTATGACGTAGCCACAGTCAAACAGACCTTTCCGGTGCTGGAAATGTCGTGCACCTCGTGTGCCATCAGTGTCGAAAGCATTCTCAAAACCCAGAAAGGCATCGTGAACGCTGCCGTTAACTATGCAAACGGCTCTGCCAGTGTAGAGTACATTCCAGGAATCACTACACCTGACGAATTCCGCAAAGCCGTGCAGTCCGTTGGCTATGATCTGGTTGTGTCAATCGACAATTCACAAACTATTCAGGACGATGCCCAGCAGAAACACTATACACAGCTTCGGAACCGGACCATTGGGGCTGCCATTTTATCAATTCCGGTGGTGATCATCGGCATGTTCTGGATGAATTTTCCGTATGGCAACTGGATCATGCTAGGGCTGACAGCCGTTATCCTGGCAGTTTTCGGACGAAGCTTCTTTGTCAACGCGTTTAAGCTGGCCCGCCACGGCAAAGCCAATATGGACACCCTGGTAGCCCTGAGCACCGGCATCGCATTTGTGTTCAGTGCGTTTAACACCATCTATCCCGATTTTTTTCATCGGCGCGGAGTGCATCCGCATGTGTACTATGAGTCGGCGGCGGTAGTGATTGTGTTCATTCTGCTCGGCAAGTTGCTCGAAGAACGGGCTAAATCCAATACCTCCGCCGCTATCAAGAAACTCATGGGCCTGCAACCCAAACAGGTTACACGGATCGATGCAAACGGCCAGGAACAACTCGTTCCGGTAGCAGAGGTGAAAGTCGGTGACAAGCTGCTGGTGCGTCCCGGCGAAAAGATTCCGGTGGACGGTCTCATCACTTCCGGCAACTCGTTTGTCGACGAAAGTATGATCAGCGGCGAACCCATTCCGGTTGAGAAAAAAGAAGGCATGAAAGTGCTGGCCGGAACCGTCAATCAGAAAGGCAGTTTCCGGTTCATGGCCGAAAAAGTAGGCAGCGACACACTGCTCGCGCACATCATCCGCATGGTGCAGGAGGCACAGGGCAGCAAGGCACCGGTACAAAAGCTAGTCGATAAAATTGCAGGTATCTTTGTTCCGGTGGTGATCGGCATTGCGGTGCTGAGTTTTGTAACCTGGCTGGTTCTGGGGGGCGAAAATGCTCTTACCCAAGGCTTGCTGGCCATGGTAACCGTGCTGGTGATTGCGTGCCCGTGTGCGTTGGGACTGGCCACACCCACGGCATTGATGGTAGGCGTAGGTCGCGGCGCGGAAAACGGCATTCTGATCAAAGACGCCGAAAGCCTGGAACTGGCCCATAAGGTCACCGCCATCGTGCTGGACAAAACCGGTACCATCACCGAAGGAAAACCCGAAGTGACGGATACGATTTTTGACTCTTCCACTTCAACTGCGGAAATCTTCAAAAAGGTTTTGCTGGCAATCGAGTCCCAGTCGGAACATCCGCTGGCGGAAGCGGTGGTACGCAAACTCCGGAAAGAAGGAATTCAATCGGTTGAACTGGATTCGTTTGAAAGTATTACGGGCAAAGGTGTGGAAGCCATGTACCATGGCAAAACCTACCGCGTCGGAAGCCGGGGTTTTATGCTCGACAATCATAGTATTCTGAGCGAATCCATTGAGAAACAGGCCACCTTATTTCAGCAGCAAGGAAAAACCGTCATTTACTTTGCTGAGAACGAAACGGTTCTTTGCCTTCTAGCCATTGCCGATACAGTCAAGCCCACTTCGGCCCAGGCGATTCAACAGTTGCAGGCACAGGGCATTGAGGTATACATGCTCACCGGCGACAACGCCCAGACCGCACAGGCCGTAGCAACGCAGGTAGGCATTGGCATTACCCAGGTAAAAGCAGAAGTAATGCCTTCGGACAAGGCCGACTTTGTGAAAGAGTTGCAGCAGCAAGGCAAGGTGGTAGCCATGGTTGGAGACGGCATCAATGATTCGCAGGCACTGGCCCAAGCCGATATGAGCATTGCGATGGGCAAAGGCTCCGATATTGCCATGGATGTAGCCAAGATGACCCTGATTTCGTCCGATCTGCAACGCATTCCGCAGGCCTTCCGGCTGTCCAAACTAACGGTAGCCGCCATTCGTCAGAATTTGTTCTGGGCGTTCATTTACAACGTCATTGGTATTCCGGTTGCCGCGGGTATCTTGTTTCCATTCTTTGGCTTTATGCTCAGTCCGATGATAGCCGGAGCCGCCATGGCGCTAAGCTCGGTATCGGTGGTAAGCAACAGCTTGCGGCTACGCTGGAAAAAGTTGGATTGACGGTTGGGGTATAGTTATTTAAGTAGCAAGAAAAAAGATATGAGACATGAGATGTGAGACGAAAGAATACGGGCTGAATGTCAGACACGAATGATCCGGCAACGTGTACTTCCGTTTCACCTCACTACATAGCAATACCCAAGGCCTGTCGTAAAAAATAGTATCCCCGGAAAAACAAAAACCGGAACCCGGAAAAACCAATCATACTTCTGTTCTAACTGGCAGCTTTCTATGGCCCATGCACACGCACATACCCACGACCACTCACACGTACCCGTGGGTAATATCAATCAGGCTTTCCAGATTGGCATTGTCCTGAACCTGCTGTTTGTAATTGTTGAAGCGTCTGTTGGATTCTGGTCAAAATCGCTGGCATTACTGACCGATGCCGGCCACAACCTGAGCGATGTGGCTAGTTTGGCGTTGGCGTTGCTGGCATTCCGGCTGGCCAAAGTAAAGCCGACGCAGACGTTTACGTATGGCTATCGCAAAACCACCGTACTGGTGGCACTGGCCAACGCGGTCATTCTGCTCATTGCCATTGGCGGCATTGGCTATGAGGCAGTGATGCGTCTGCTGTCACCCCAGCCGGTTGCCGGCCGCAGCGTTGCCATTGTAGCCGGTATCGGCATCGTGATCAATACCCTGACGGCCCTGCTGTTTTTTCGCAACAAAGACAAAGACCTGAATGTCAAGGGTGCCTATCTGCATCTGGCAGCAGATGCATTGGTGTCGGTGGGTGTAGTGATTGCCGGCATTGCCATGTTACTTACCCAATGGTATTGGCTCGATAGTGTCATCAGCTTCGTGGTTATTGCGGTTATTCTGGCAAGCACCTGGGGCTTGCTTCGTGACAGTGTGATCCTTTCGCTGGATGGGGTCCCCAATGGCATTAATTTGCAGGAAATCGAAGCCAAAGCCTTGCAGATCAAGGGTGTCGAACGCATTCACCACATCCATGTATGGGCCATCAGTACCACCGAGAATGCCCTGACGGCCCACCTGGTGCTGGCCGAGAACACAGACCTGAAGGCCGCCGACCAGATCAAACATACGCTCCGGCACGAACTCGAACACCTGAATGTTCAGCACGCCACATTTGAAACCGAACTACAGGACCAGGAATGCCATGCTCCAGGCTGCTGAACTCAGAAGAATAGAAAGCAGATAGCTGAATTTTACACATCTGTTCCAAAATTATGTAACGCATGGCCGGTGATAGCCTCGTATCTTTGTATCAATTCATTATAAATCACGAATGTTATGAAAACCCTTCAATTCAAAACCAATATCAAATGCGGCGGTTGCATTGCCGCGGTTACCCCCCACCTGGACCAAGTGGAAGGCATTGAGAAATGGGAAGTAGACACCGCCAATCCCGACAAAGTACTTTCGGTAGAAACCGAAAATCTGAGTGCCGATGAAATCAAGCAAGCCGTTGAAAAAGCCGGTTACAAAGCCGAAGTCCTTTAAGAAAAATTATGGCGAGGGAACAAAACCCCTCGCCCCTTGCAAGAACCATTTTTTACACACGCGATGAAAGCTGTAGTTGCATTTTTTCTGGTTTTGCTCTCCCTGTTCCACTACGGTCCGCAGGAGGATTGCGCACAGGATTGCACGTGCCCTTCGCATGCAGCTTGTGCGCAAACTACTACTGGTTGCGTTCAGGTATCTTTCTGGCAAACGCCTGCCCGCACGCAGGTATCCGGACCAACTCAGCAACCGGGTGTTGCTGTTGCTTTTTATAGCATTTTTTTCCCGGCTCCGACGTTTGCCGGGAAAAAGGTTTTCTTGTCCCGGGGTTCCCATCCGGACGATTTCATCGATTCCCAACCTCCGCTCTATTTACGGAAACGCACATTGCTGATCTGATCCCTGAATAACAAGGCACTTGTTTTTATTCCTATTATTCACAGCAAAACACGATTCCAATGAAATATTTCCTTATCCTTTTAGTTACACTGGGGCCGATAATCGCTTCCGCCCAGCACGAACACCACACCATGCCTGACACTACCCAAAATCAGGAGTCCAGGCAACACATGGATCATAACTCCATGAATCACGATCACATGGCTATGGCGCATGACAGCATGCCCATGATGTCACATTCGTTTTCGCGCAATTTGCCCATGAACCGCAACGGCTCGGGTACAGCCTGGATGCCCGACGAAACGCCGCTGTATGCGTATATGAAACACGGCCGGAAATGGAATTACATGCTGCACGGCAGTATTTTTCTGCGGTACAACTGGCAAAACCTGAACAACAATTACCAGCGTGGCGGCAAACAATTCGACGCTCCCAACTGGCTTATGGGCATGGCCCAGCGCAATGTGAGCAACCGCGGCCTGCTGACGGTTCGTGCCATGCTTTCGTTCGATCCGCTGACCATGGGTGGCAATGGCTATCCGTTGCTTTTTCAGTCGGGCGAGTCGTACAACGGCAAGCCCCTGATTGACCGCCAGCACCCGCATGACCTGGTATCTGAACTGGGAGTGGGTTACACGCACATGCTGAACCGCGACATGGATGTGTACGGCTACGTGGGCTTTCCCGGCGAGCCGGCTGTTGGCCCGACAGCGTTTATGCACCGGATTTCGGCGTTCAACAACCCGGATGCACCGCTTGGACATCACTGGCAGGATGCTACGCATATTGTATTCGGTGTGGCAACGGCCGGCTTCCGCTATAAGATCCTGAAAGCGGAAGGGTCGGTATTTACGGGTCGCGAACCGAATGAGAACCGCTACGGATTTGACAAGCCGCGTTTTGACAGCTACAGCTACCGCATTTCCGCTAATCCGAATGCCAATTTTTCGCTGCAATTTTCACAGGCGTGGATCAAAAGCCCGGAATTGTTACGAGCCAACGAAGATGTAAAGCGGACTACAGCGTCGGTATTGCATAGCAAAATGCTCGGCCCGAACAGTCACTGGACTTCGGCGTTGGTGTGGGGTTTGAACAACAGCGGTGATCACCACAAAGAACATTCGGTGCTGGCCGAAAGCAACTGGCAGATCAACCGTTTTGCCGTCTATGGTCGCTACGAATTTGTGCAGAAGTCGTCGGAAGAACTGGGCTTGGATCAGGATACAGGCGACCCGCTGTTGGGCGAACAAACCTTTAATGTCCATGGATTTACGCTTGGCACCAGCTATACGTTGTTCAGTCAATGGAACACGAACTTCATTCTGGGAGCCCAGGGTACGTTTTACCAACCCGATGCCCGCTTGCAGTTCCTGTATGGTAACAATCCGCTTTCGGCACAGGTATACCTGCGCATTACTCCGGGATTGCTGAAAATGAACGGTATGTAGATGCGCTAATACAAGCAACAGCCCTTCCCTGACAAGCAGGAAGGGCTGTTCTTTTCTTTCCGGAAAAATAGTATGCTTTCAAAAGGCAAAACCCGCCGATCAAAACTTCAGCATCAAGCCAGTGGATGGCCGGATCACAGTTTTTTCCAGGTCTTTTCCGTACAGAATGTTGCAGTTGATCGTCCAGGCAACAACGCCCAGCTTGAGCTGCACGCCTGCTGTGGATGAGTAATAGTTGAGATGATCCCGGTCGGCGGAAATACCTGTACCGTCCGCAATGGGCTGGCTCTGAAAATACTGTGTTCCGGAACCGGTACTGACGCGCAGCATTTCGGCAATCAGAATGCCCACCTCCCACTGGTAATTCAGGTTGTAGCGATTCTGGGCAGCTTCGTTGGACAGCGTCAGGCCCTGATCCTGAATCAGTGCCGCAACCGTGGTGCGATTCAGAAATCCGGCACTGCCATACGCTCCGATATAGGTTTTCCGGCGGTCTCTGCCTTCGGCCAGTTTCAGGCCCACGAGGCCGTCGAGCTGCCAGTTCAGGTTGTTTTCACTGAAGTTGTTGAAACTTTGGTTTCCGGGACCGAGGTAATAGTTTACCGCACCTCCGAGCTGTACCCGCAAGGTTTCTTCATCCCGGGAATCTTTGTCTTTTTTCTCTGTCTTGCGTTGGGCCATTGCCACCGTTGACAATCCCAGCAAAAACACGATCAGGCACGTTTTCTGTAAAAGCATAGCTATAAAAGTTTGAAAGTTCACATACACGACAGGCAGATTTTTGTCTTTCCGATCCTACTATTTTTCGGGTTGCTTTTTTGCCTTAGGCCCGGGCAGTTTGTAGCCAATCCCGAATTGCAACACCGAAAGCCCGGCACCCACGTCACCAAAAACCATCAGGCCGGGATTGGCCTCGTAATCCACCCCCAGGCGGGCCTGTATGCCGAGGCTCAACGCCCGGCTGTTCGAACTCACCTGAATCCGGCGGTCACTGGCATTGTCCGCGGCAAAAACGGCCGTTGACTTGAGAAACGAGCCGTTCAGTCCAAGCCCCACCAATAGGTACGGCCGCAGCCGCCCGTCGCCGAAACGACGTTTGGCATATACATTCAGCAACAACAGCGTTTCATTCAGGTCACGGTTGATTTGCAGGCTGTCATACGAATCGTACTGGTTTCGTTTGAACCGGGTACCTGCCACGCCAAAGGTTACCCCCATCCGGAAGTTTTCCTTGAACTGGGCATCGTAGCTGATGCCGATCCCAGGAAACCGCATGGCACTTTCGTAGTCACTCACATTGTTCACCTTGGTAAATCCGCGAATGAACCCAAGGTGGAAACGCACCTCGGCGTCAGAAAAATTTTCCTTTGCCAGCCACCGGTCGACTTTTTTATTGATCCGATCTGCCGTGTTTTCCTCCTCATCCTCCTCACTATTCTGTGTGGTATCGGCTACGACAGGGGTCGGCTTCCGGAAGAACGTACTGTCTGCCGGAGCAAGGAGTTCCTTGATCTGGTTGCGGTAATTGATGGCATAGACATCAGCCCTGGCAATGGTGTAGACCGGACCGTCGGGAATGTCAGTGCGCTTGTACTTGATTTGCTGCAAATCCACTTCCATCACCAGTCCGTTGATGATTTCGCCGTTTTTCTTGATAATCACATCAAACGTATTTGTAGCGGCAGGTTGGGTCTGTGCCTGCCCAAACAGCGGACACAGAAGCATCAGCCAGCCACCAAGAAGAATTACAGTAAACGTTTTCATAAGTTGCTGTTTTGCCATTTTTGGTAAGAAATATCGGTAAACACCCCGTTCTCAGCTGTGATTTGCTGCGCTTGGTCCTCGCTGGCAACTGTAAAGGCAAACGAGCCTGCCATGAGCCGCTTTTCGCTGCTCTGTCGGTCAATTTGCAGAAACGCATCTGGCTGGCTGGGGGCTAGTTTGTACAAGACGTATTGTTCATTGGTGAGCTGTTCCAGTACTTCGACGCGGGTAATCACGCCACGGTCTGTCAGTTGCGGGGTATAGCGGCCGCGCAGCTGGTCTTGCTCGGGCACCGCAAAGCGCAAGGTGATTTTCCGGCTCAGGCCCCGTTCGTTGCCACCGGTCAGGATCAGGCTATAGCCGAAATAAAGCATTCCCTGGGTGCTGGTATCGGTTTCGTACACCAGGTCTTTCCCGAATCCCACCACCACAACGCTGGCAGGGCTCCAGGCTTCGCCGTTGATATTCAGAGTTACCGTAGGGTTACGCACCACCTCGATGTCGTCTACGGTATGGTTGCATCCAAGCAACACAAGCACCCACACAAAGGGAGGTAAGGAGAAGGGTTTTGACAGGAGTCTGTACATGTTTTTAATCCGCTAAAAATTGACTTATCTTAGCCTGTCAAAATACCATGCCGTCAGCCAAAACAGGCACAAGCCAGGTTACCTGAGGGGCAGCCGTTACCGTATTTCCTGACAATGAGGAATCCTTACTACACTACAGCTTTGCAAAATAGTATGTTTTCAAAGGCAAAAACCTGTTTACGAACACCTTACAGACGTTTATGAACATCACCGGAGATAGTAAAAAAGAAATGACGTATGATGCCATCGTGATTGGCTCGGGCATCAGCGGCGGTTGGGCGGCCAAAGAGCTGTGTGAGAAAGGACTGAAAACGCTGGTACTGGAACGTGGCCGTGATGTACGGCACATAACCGATTACCCGACAGCCACCAAAAATCCGTGGGATTTTCCGCACCGCGGCAAGTTTCCGGCAACCGTTGAGAAGCAGAACCCGGTGGTAAGCCGGTGTTATGCATTTGAGGAAGCCACCGAGCATTTCTTTGTCAAGGATTCTGATCACCCGTACATTCAGGAAAAGCCATTCGACTGGATTCGGGGCTACCAGGTGGGCGGCAAGTCGCTGATCTGGGCCCGGCAAACCCAGCGCTGGAGTGATTACGAATTCGAAGCCCCGGCCCGTGACGGTTTTGCTGTCGACTGGCCGATTCGTTACAAGGATCTAGCGTCGTGGTACAGCCATGTCGAAAAATTCGTCGGCATCAGCGGCAACCGCGACGGCATTATCAATCTGCCCGACAGCGAAGTGCTTCCCCCGTTTGAACTCAACTGTGTGGAAAAACACATCCAGCAGCGTGTCAAGGAAAATTACAAAGACCGCCAGGTAATCATTGGCCGGTGTGCCCACCTGACCAAATCCAACGAGATACACACCCAGCAAGGCCGCGGCCAATGCCAGGCCAGGCACTTGTGCTACCGGGGTTGTCCGTACGGCGGGTATTTCAGCAGCAACTCTTCCACCCTACCCTGGGCTGCCAAAACCGGTAACCTGACCTTACGGCCGCATTCGGTTGTTCATTCCATTATTTATGACGAAAAAAAGGGCAAAGCCACCGGAGTCCGGGTGATCGATTCGGAAACAAAGGAAGGTTTTGAGTTTTTTGCGGATATTATTTTTGTCAATGCGGCCTGCCTCAATACCAATCTTGTTCTGCTCAATTCCACGTCCCAGCGTTTTCCGAACGGTTTAGGTAATGACAGCGGACTGCTGGGCAAATACGTGGCATTCCATAATTACCGCGGCAGCCTGACCGCTTCGTTTGAGGGTTACGAAGACGGCTACTACTACGGCCGCCGGCCTACCACAGCGTTTATGCCGTCTTTCCGGAATGTTTTCAAACAGGAAACCGATTTTCTGCGCGGTTACATGGTTGCGTTTTCGGCAGGCCGGGCGGGCTGGGACCAAGGCTATGGCGAAGGTTTCGGCACGGATTACAAACAACGCATTACCCAACCCGGGCCGTGGGGCGTGTATATGATGATGCAGGGCGAAACCGTTCCGAAAGAAGAAAACCATGTGCGGCTCAGCAAAGACCAGAAAGATGCCTGGGGCATTCCACAACTCATCACTTCCATTGGCTACGACGCCAACGACGAAAAAGTATTCAGGGATTTTCTGGAGCAAGGAACCGAGATACTCGAAAAATCGGGTTGCAAGAACATTTCTGCGCACGATTCGGGTCAAGCCCCCGGACTGGACATTCACGAAATGGGAGGCTGCCGCATGGGCAAGGATCCGAAAACTTCGCTACTCAACGAATGGAACCAGTTGCATGCCTGCAAGAATGTATTCGTAACTGACGGTGCCTGCATGACGTCGGTGGGCAACCAGAATCCGTCGCTTACCTTCATGGCCCTGACGGCGCGTGCCGCCAACCACGCCGTTGACTCGTTGAAAAAGAGAGAGCTATGAAATAGTATCTTCCTGCAAAGAAAAACCTCCTTTAGTTTTCACGAACCTTGTTTGACAACCGGAAAAGCCTGGCTGGAATAGCCCGGCTTTTCCGGTTGTTCCACTTACAACTTCTTGCACACTTCGTTCATAAACTCACCACTCATACCCGGTATCACACATGAACTTTTTGAATAAAATCATCAGCAGAAAAGGTTTCAAATCTGTAACTATAATTCACAAAAAAGTCTTATTTCTTGTATTCTAGTTTTAGAATGCGGCGCAGGAAAGACCCGCTGTTACATAATAAAACAAGAGCAAAAATAGTCCCGACAAATTGGTTTTTCAATCAGTATCAAATTAACACATCAGTTCCGATATTCAAACACACAAAATAGACAATCGCCTTATAATCAATAATTTTTTCAACAACCAGAGCCAAAAAAAATCGATCTATTGCTCATCAGGTGTGGAAGAACATTTCCTAACTGAGGAACTTTTTCATCTACAAATCCGGATCAAAATCAGACTGATGAATACCTACAACAGAAAATAAAATCATACTTTTCAAAAAGAAGACACATCGAAAAAACCACATAATCATCCATATACAACAAATAGAACGATTCGTAGACAGACACAGCGTCTGGACGAGCCACGACTGAATTTTTAGGAGTATCCGCTGCATTGCATTGGTTAGGAACAGCACCTTGATAATGCCACAAATCCAGTAATTACCTGAAGTCATCGATGCCATTGCCAGGCGGCTGTATTTTCATCAGACGGATCAACGGCACTGTTTTTTAAGAGTAGGAGGATTAGTTAAATCATTTATATCCTAAAAAACTGTGATTGTATGAAAACTCCATTTGTAAAAAGTATCAGAAGTTTTGGTTGGGCACTTGTGCTGACAGCGGCGGTAGCTGGTTTTAGTGCTTGTAATAACGACGATGACGACGACAACCAGAATCCGACACCCCAGCTTAACACTACAGACCAGCAATTCATGCAGACTGCAAAACTGGGCAACAATGCCGAAATTCAAACCAGCCGGTTGGCATTGACCAACAGCCAGGATACATCGGTCAGAAGCTTTGCCCAGATGATGATTACGCATCACACGGCAGCCAACCGTTCGTTGGACTCACTGGCCGGTTTGCGAAAAGTAACGTTACCTGATTCCAGCCAACTCGACAGTTCTGCCCGGGCAATGGTAACCATGCTGACCAGCATGAAGGATTCGACCGGAACCGGTATTGCCGATTCTGTGGCTTACTCGTTCAGCCGCGCCTATATTTCAGGCCAGGTTCAGGCACATACCAAAGCACAGACCGACTACCAGAGCTACATTAACAATTCACAGGCACAGGATGCGGGTGTGAAAGGGTATGCAACCAAGACATTGCCGCTGGTACAAAGCCACTTGCAAGAAGCCCAAACCATTCAGAATTCATATTCACCACAGTAATGGTACGGATTGACTGTTAGGCTGATCATTTGTTTTAGCGAATGATCAACTGCGATATAACGGAAGAAGCCCTTGTCTTGACGACAGGGGCTTCTTCCGTTAGGCGCATAACCAAAATGGTATCTTCAGAAATGTAAAAGCCTCCTTACTTCGGCCCCGTGACTGGGCTGGCCTTCGATACACCGTTTTCATTGAATGCCTCTATGGCGAAGTAATACTTGACACCCACAGTCAAAGCCCGTAGTTCCAGTGTACTGGGATCGTCATTCCAGACCTGGTAGGTTTGGTACAACTTATCGGGTGCAATGCCCCACAGTATGTTGTACCCGACAGCCCCTGGCACTTTTTCCCAGGAAACAAAGGCATTCCGTTCATCCGTATCGCGACGGGCCGTAAACCTGGCGGGTGTTTTCGGGGCTTTGCCTGTGCCTGCGCCAAATACTCGCAAATCACTGATTGCCAGATTGGGGGCTCGTACATAACCGTGTTCATACTTGATGTAGCGGGCTTTCACCGGCTGAGGCAACTCCACATACGCACAGGGACGGTCGCGTTTGGGCTCTTGTGTCAGATCTGCAATCAGTTTCCAATTCTTGTTGTCGCTGGAGGCATACAGCTTAAACTGTGTATACGTTTTTGTCGGATCGTTTTCAAAGATGTCTGATTTGTAATCGGTATAGTTGACCTGCACGGCACGTACTTCGTTCTCCTTTTGCAAATCAACCGTCAGCCATTCGCCGGGTTTGTTTTGTTTCGCCACCCAGAAACTGCGCGGGTTTTCGTCGGTAGCTTTGCCGGCTTGCATCGTATCCAACACAGATGAAGCGGTACACGGTTTTTTGTACGAAAGCAGCATCCAGCCTGTAAAAAGCTCGTCTTTGTCGGTCCATTTTTTAGTGGGCAGGTAATGCGGAAAGTCGCCGAACCGCGTGTTGGCAAACATCTGGTTGTCTTTGTCAAAACCGGTAGGAAACATGGCAATGCGCCGCTCAAAATTCCAGTTTACGGCAATCCAGGGAGTGCCGGTATTCCAGTAATTGCCATAATTGTCCTGAAACGTATTGCCATGGCCGGCACCGTTCACAAAACCGCCCGGCTTGTATGAGATCGGATTGTACGGCGCGTATGCAAACGGTCCCAGCGGATGGTCGCCTACATACGTACCGTTGGCGTATACGTTGAACTCCGTGCCGGGAGCGCCGTATTGCAGAAAGTATTTGCCGTTGTGTTTGGTCATCCAGGCACCCTCGGTAAACGGACGGATGGTATCACGGTGGTTTCGCCCAAACCGTTCCCATCCGTGCTTTTCCGGATGCAGGTAAATCATCTCCTTGTAGTTGTTTTTTTCCTTGTACGTCAGGTTGCGGCTTTTGTCAAGCTCAGCACCGAAGATCGGGTACACATTCGACGATCCCCAGTACATATACCATTTGTCGAGGTCTTCGTCGTAAAACAAGGCAGGGTCCCAGGGGCCGATGTACTGCGGCAACCGGGGCAGCCAGCGGTTATAAAAAATCAGTTTGCCCTTTTCGGGTTCCAGACTGATGAAAATGGGCCGCTGTTCAAACGTTGACTGAAACAGATACAAGGTATCCCGCACCGACAATGCCGCCGGAGCACACATGTCTTCCATGGGCCATTTGTCGGGCACAACGTATTTCCAGTCGACCAGGTCTTTGGAGTGCCACCACCCTCCCGAAATGGTGGCAAACAGGTAATATTCGCCTTTGTGGTTGATGATCACCGGGTCGGCACCCGAACGGTAGGAAATTCGTTCATTCAGTTGTTCAAAGTTATACTTGTAGTCGATATCCATCGGATTGCAGTAGGTCCGCTGCGTTGCCGGCTGAGCCACTGCAACGGACATACACACACAGACACAACAAAGAAGAAGCAGAAGGTTGCGGTTCATGAGGGTCGAACAGAAAAGATTCTATTTGATCTGTAAAGAATGCAAAATATCGGCTTTTTTCCGATTGACCAAATCCGGGGGTTTTTCATTCTGTGGAGATAGTATTTTGAACGGCGTATTTCCGAAGCAGCAAATGCATGCTCAAGGCGATACAATTTGCCAGGAAATCTTACACGTCTCTTCATTGTCATAAATCACTCTGAATCAACAAACTATCTTTTTAGCTGGTAGTGCAGTTGCACCAGCCCCGAAGCAAACGACCGGCTGGTTACCAATTGCCACAGCGTTTCAGGCCGACCATCGTTGAAAAGCCGGATGCCATTGCCCAGCAACACCGGAATGACGGAAAGAATACATTCGTCGATCAGGTTGTGTTGGAAAAGCGCGGTTAAAATTTCAGCCCCACCGTCGCAAAAAATATCCTTTCCGTCCTCCTGTTTCAACTGACTGACCAACATTTCCAGCTTGCCGGTGTAAAAGACCAAATTTCCCACCGCCGGACGTTCGGTACGGGTGATGACATAGCATTTTTTATCCGTGTGCGGAAAATCAACGCCCATGCTGAGCACCTTGTCGTACGTTTTTCGTCCCACAATCACTGTATCAATAGTTTTTACAAATGCCTCATATCCATAGTCTTCGCCTGGCTGTTCCACCATTGACAACCAATCGAGATTACCATCGGCACGGGCAATGTAGCCATCTATACTGGCTGCAATAAAGAGTTTGACTTTTCGCATGGATTTTATACCGGTTTAGGGTTGATTTTGGCGTAAAATAGAAAAAAGCTTGCATTTGTGCATTTGTCAGCGTGACAACAAAACCCACTGTTTTGGTACTTTTCGATGCACGTTATCTTTTTTTTGCTTAGTTTAAGGGCAGGTTTAGTATATTTTTTCGATACTATTTTCTATGACCTATCTGAAAGCCAGCGCGAGTTTATTTTTCCTTGGGATAATGGTCATTATCGGCTGCAATGTGTGGGTGAGCAATGAAACAGCCCCTTACATTTTTACCGATAGTGATCGTCTGGCTTTCCGTCCCACGGGTTTGGTGCTGGGCACCAGCAAACGTGTCAGGGATGGAAATGAAAATATGTTTTTCAGGTATCGCATTGAGGCTGCAGCCCGGTTGTACCAGCAGAAGAAGGTTCAGCACCTGATTCTGAGCGGTGACAACTCATCGCGGTATTACAACGAACCTGCCGACATGAAAAACGCACTGTTGCAACTTGGCGTTCCGGAAAGTGCCATGACGCTGGACTACGCCGGACAAAACACATTGCAGTCGGTGGTGCGGTGCCACCAGCTGTACCATCAGGACAGTGTGGTGGTCATTTCGCAAGAGTTTCAGGGGGCACGGGCCGTGTTTATTGCGCGTCATTACCGGTTTCCGTTTGTTGCCTATGCCGCACAGGATGTGCCGTGGCGGTCTTCCGTCAAAACCCGTATCCGCGAGTACCTGGCGCGCCCTAAGGCCATCCTGGACATTTATGTGCTGCAACGGGAAGAATCGATTTTCAACGAAGACATCGACTGAGCAAGAGTGTGCAATCGGATAATCATGCAGCAAACAATATAACTTATTACGGTTCAGGCATTTGTTACTTACATACCACCGGATAACCGTTGCACACAAAAGCTTTTTCAAATGCTCATTCTTTTGTACATTTGAACTTATTGCCTGGCGCCCTAGTTTGCCATTCAGGCAGCGACTGATCATACACAACCATACATAACTGTTCAATCTGATTGTTCAAACGTGTTCTTACATATTTTTTATACATAGCGTCGTTTTGTAGCATTTGTGGGTTCGGCCAGGCTCAAACGAGCTTTGTAATCAGCGGACGGGTGACCGACAGCGAAACGGGCGAAGGCATGCCTTTTGCGACAGTTGCCTTCAAAGGCACCACCATAGGCACTACCACCGACTTTGACGGCTTTTACAAGCTCACTACCCGCATACTCCACGATTCGCTGACGGCCAATGCGATCAGCTACGAATCCAAGGCAAGGCCGGTCAACAAAACCGCCACAACCCAAACCATCAACTTCCAGCTCGCCCCCTCATCAATCAGCCTGAACGAGGTAAAGATATACGCAGGCGAAAACCCGGCCTATGCCATTGTGCGAAAGGTGCTGCAAAACAAAGACAAGCACGACAAACGTTCGCTGGAATATTACGAGTATGAGAGTTACAACAAGATTGAAATTGATGTAGACAACCTTTCAGAAAAGATACGGAAACGAAAAGCCATCAAGAGAATCCAGCAGGTCCTGGATAGCATCGATGTCATTGCGGGCGAAGACGGCAAGCCCATCCTGCCCATGTTCATTTCCGAGTCGTTTTCCAATGTCTATTTCCGCAAGAATCCGGAAAAGAAACGGGAGCACATCCTCAAGACCCGCGTCACCGGTGTGGGCGTGCAGGATGGCACGCTTATCTCCCAAATGGCGGGTTCGTCGTTTCAGGAATACAACTTTTACCGCAACTGGCTCAACATCCTCAACAAGGACTTTGTCTCGCCCATAGCCGACGGCTGGAAACTGTATTACGAATACTTTCTGGTGGATAGTGCCGAAGTAAGCGGGCACTACAGCTACCGCATCGACTTCGAGCCCAAACGTCCGCAGGACCTGGCATTTACCGGCACCATGTGGATCGACAAGGCCACGTACGCCCTGGTTCAGATTGACGCCACGATGAACAAAACGGCCAACCTGAACTTTGTCGAAAAGATCAAACTGCAACAGGAGCTCGAACCGACCGAAGCCGGACCCTGGCTGCCCTCCCGCACCCGCGTATTGATCGACGTGGCCGAAATCACTAACCAGTCGGCAGGCATGCTTGCCAAGTTTTATACGTCCAACCAGCGCATTGTAGTCAACCAACCACACAGCACCAAGTTTTACGACGCGGGCATTGAGATGGAACCGACCGCGCAGGTGAAGGATGAAGCCTTCTGGGACGAACACCGCCACGAACCCCTGACCGAATCGGAAAAGAACGTGTACGCGATGATCGACTCGATCAAAAACATTCCGCTCATCCGGTCGTACATCGAAATTGCCAACATTGTGGTGAACGGCTACAAGAAAGCGGGCCCGGTGGATATCGGCCCGTACATTCTGGCGTACAATTTCAACAATGTGGAAGGGCATTACGCCCGGCTGGGCTTCAAGACCAATATAGACTTCAGCGACAAATGGGTGTTGAAAGGCTACGGAGGCTACGGTTTTGGTGACAACCGGATCAAATACGGCGCCGAGGTGCAGCGCATCTTGTCCAAAAAGCACTGGACCGTGCTCAGCCTGCGCCACAGCTATGACCTGGAACGGGTGGGATTGCTCTCCGAAGATGTATGGGACAATACGCTATTTCTGGTCTCGGCCCGTTTCGGCACATTCCGGCGGCCTTTCATGCTGCGCAACAACCTGCTGTCTTTCCAGACAGATTTCGTACGCGGTTTTACCCAGAAAATAAAGCTTCGCCAATGGCAGTTTGATCCGCTGTACAACTTTCAGTACTATACCGAGCCGGGCAGCGGCAAATTGTCAACTGACGATGATTTCCGCAGCACAGAAATTACCTTCGAATCGCGGTTTGCCCAGAACGAGCAGTTTCTGATCAATGACAATACCCGCATCAGCCTGGGCACCACCAAGCCCGTACTCAGTTTTCGCTATACGCTGGGCATGAAAGGCGTGCTGGGCGGCGGATTCAATTACCACAAGCTCGACCTGAACCTGGCCCAAAGCATCAATGTGGGTTCACTGGGGCGGTCTTCGTATTCCCTTACGGCGGGCATTATTCCGGCTACGGTCCCCTATCCGATTCTGCAGTCCCACCTGGGCAACCAGACGTTCTTTTACATCAGCAATGCCTACAACCTAATGAACTTCTTCGAATTTGTCAGCGACCGCTATGCTTCGGTGCAGTTGCAACACAACTTTGAAGGCCTGCTGTTCAATCGCATTCCACTGATCCGCAAACTGAAGTGGCGGTTGGTGGCTACCGGCAATGTGCTGTACGGCGGACTGAGCAACCGGAATTACAATCTGGTTCCGATTGAACTTGACAATGAGGGCCATGAAATCCGTCCGATCGGCCGTCTGGGCAACATCCCGTACATTGAACTGGGCTACGGCATTGAAAACATTTTCCGTTTCCTACGGGTGGATGCCATTCACCGGCTCACCTATCTGAACAATCCGGGAATCAACCGCTTTGGCGTAAAAGTCTCGTTCCAGTTCAAGTTGTAAAATAGTATCTCCAGCAAAAGCAAAAACCCCTATCTTTGCGGCCCAACTGTAACCAATAACGCATGGCAATCATCGGTACCGACATTGTTGAAGCGAAACGGCTCCTGGAGAACGGTGCAGTGATCGGACTTCCGACGGAAACCGTCTACGGCCTGGCGGGCAATGCGTTGGACGTACAGGCCGTAACCCGAATATTTCAGGTTAAAAACCGGCCTTCGTTCGATCCATTGATCGTCCATAGCAACAGCCTGGAAAAAATCGCGCAGTTTGTACAGGAGATACCGCCACTGGCCCGCCAACTGGCCGAAGCGTTCTGGCCCGGGGCGTTGACGATTCTGCTACCCAAAAAAGACAGCATTCCCGATCTGGTCACTTCCGGACTAGATACTGTTGCCGTACGGATGCCGAGCCATCCGCTTACTCGGCAACTGCTTGATACACTGAGTTTTCCGCTGGCAGCTCCCAGTGCCAATCCGTTTGGTTACATCTCCCCTACCCGTGCCGAACACGTACAAACCCAGCTGGGCGACAAGATCCCGTACATTCTGGATGGCGGCCCCTGCGAAGTAGGCATTGAATCCACGATTGTAGGTTTTGACCAGGGAACCCCTATTATTTACCGGTTGGGCGGCATTGCCCTGGAAGCCATCCAATCCGTGATTGGCGAGGTGCAGGTATTGCCGCATTCGACATCCAATCCGCAGGCTCCGGGCATGCTGAAAAGCCATTATTCGCCACGCAAGCCTTTGTTCATTAACGAGTTAAACACCATTCTGAAACAATACCCCGCCGAAAAAGTAGGTTACATGGGATTTGTCAGTCTGGCGGCGCAGCTTCCTCCGCAAAACCAGATTCTCCTTTCCGAATCACAAAATTACGCAGAGGCTGCCCAACGGCTGTTTGCAGCCATGCGGGCATTGGACGCCATGCCACAACTGGAGGTGATTGTAGCCGAGCTGCTGCCCGAAGAAGACCTGGGTCGCGCCATCAATGACCGCATCCGGCGGGCTGCTGCGAAGTAAAAATCAAACTCCTCGTTAGTTCAAACTTGTTGTAGAAAAATATGCAACTTTCCCTATCAGTTAGCAGCTTTAACTTTCATGATACCAGCATAGTTAGCTTACAGGCATCTTCCACATATCCATATGAACTTAGTATTGGTTTACGGACAGAAGACGAGATTAATTACCAGTTAGGTTTTACAGATGCTTATTGGAAGTTTTCTTCTTTTCACACACAAAATGTTTTGTTTGACTTACAAGTAATTACAAAAGCAAACTTATCCGATTTTGTTATTGAAGAGTATACTATTGAATCATCCCTTGTAGACCTTATTACTAACCAAAATTATTTTCTTATTATTCTGGAGCCATCTGTTGGAATGGGCGGCTTTGTTGTTGCAAAAGAGGTTCAATTACTTTTAAATAGCCCTACGTAAAATCCCAATTAAATTTGCGATTTACTCGGGTTTACTTTTGATTTGCAGCTCTTTCATCAGCAACTACAAAATAGTATCTTTCAACTGATAAAAACCCCTGCCTCTGCCAGAGGTTTCCTTGCCGATCGTTAACTCAACCCAATTTATACGTATGATTACCCTTGACCAGTACAATTTTGCCGGAAAGAAAGCCCTCATCCGGGTGGATTTTAACGTTCCGTTGGACAGCAACTACCAGGTAACGGACGACACCCGTCTGCAAGCCACGATTCCTACCATTACCAAGATCCGTAAAGACGGTGGCGCGGTGATCCTGATGTCACACCTGGGCCGTCCGAAAGAAGGTCCAACAGAAAAGTATTCCCTGAAACATGTCATTCCTTACCTGAATAATGTTTTCCAGACCGAAGTTCAGTTTGCCAATGATTGCATCGGCGAAGAAGCCACGCAAAAAGCGGCCGCTCTGAAACCGGGCGACATTCTGTTGCTGGAAAACCTGCGTTTTTACAAAGAAGAAGAAAAAGGTGATGTTGGCTTTGCCGAAAAGCTTTCCAAACTGGGTGATGTGTGGGTAAACGACGCCTTCGGAACCGCTCACCGGGCACACGCCTCTACAGCCGTGATGGGTCAGTTTTTCAAAGACCGTGTGTGTGGCTATGTGATGCAGGCCGAACTGGACAATGCCCAGAAAGTGCTGGACAAAGCCGAACGTCCGTTCACAGCCATTATGGGCGGCGCCAAAATATCTGACAAGATCCTGATCATCGAACGCCTGCTCGACAAGGTAAACAACCTGCTGATCGGTGGTGGTATGGCGTATACATTCTTCAAAGCGATGGGTGGCAGCATCGGCTCGTCGCTGCTGGAAGCCGACAAGGTGGATCTGGCCAAGGAACTGATCGAGAAGGCAAAAGCGAAAGGTGTAAACCTGTTGCTGCCTGTCGATTCTATCATTGCGGATGGTTTCAGTAATGAAGCGAAAAGCCAGATCGCCAATAACAACTCCATTCCCGACGGCTGGATGGGACTGGATATCGGTCCGGTTGCCAGCGAAGAATTTGCGAAGGTAATCGAAAGCTCCAAAACCGTGTTGTGGAATGGCCCCATGGGCGTGTTTGAATTTTCAAACTTTGCCAAAGGTACCATTCGCGTAGCCGAAGCTGTGGTGAAAGCAACTGAAAACGGCGGCTTTTCACTGATTGGTGGTGGCGATTCGGCCGCGGCGGTAAACAACCTGGGCTTTGGCGACAAAGTTTCGTATGTATCTACCGGTGGCGGTGCCTTGCTGGAATACATGGAAGGCAAGGAATTGCCCGGCGTGAAGGCACTGGAGTAACATTAGTTACAAGTATACAAAAACCCCGGCGTTGAATCGTCGGGGTTTTTCATTTTCGGGAAATACTATTTTTCCTCAGACTTTTTGCAGAAAGCAGGTTTTCAGTACAATGCTCATTTTATCTACACGGCAGTCAACTTCCTCTTCGTCGTCGGTGAGGCGAATGTTTTTAACTACCGTTCCGCGCTTCAGTGTAACAGATGAGCCTTTGACTTTCAGGTCTTTGATCACTTTTACAGAATCGCCTTCGTTGAGCAGCGTTCCGTTGCTGTCTTTTACTTCCATAATTCAGGTGGTTTAATGAGTGTGTGTATCCGACAAAGGTACAGCATTCTGGCTATTTCTCCTGCAGTGGTCCGTAACTTATCGGGGTGGCACAGATTTCTTTGTATTCTGTGGATGACAAACTTCTTTGTCTGATTTTATACCACATAACGGCTCAAATGTATGCAAAAGCCCAGAGACAAAGGTGATTATGGCGTTACACCTACCGATGAAGAGAAAAGCCGGCTCAATGGCCAGGACCAGAGCGGCCCGACATCGCTGAACACAGATAAAAAACAGAATGGTACAGCGGAAGACCCGGAGGATGAAGCGAACGTTACCAATACGGAAAATACCGATGCCGGCAACCGCGTGACAACACTTCCCCAGGAAGAGGGCCGTGGTTAATGGCTTCTGAGACGAAGGGTTGGCCCGGATTACTTGCGGTCAATCCCTTCGTCTGTTTTGTAAATACCTAAAGGGCAACGGATAAAACAGTATTTTCGGCAAACGCAAAACCTGCCGGGGCACGGGTTATTTCTCCACCCCGAATTCCCGTATTTTCAATATGTAATACGTACCCGAGGCGACCTCGCCGGTGCCAATGTTTCCGCCTTCCTGTTCGTATTTGAGCTGAATCCGCTCTTTGTAGATCAGACCGGTTTTGCGGGCATACACTTCCAGGCGGCGGTCCTGCGACAGCAGGTCAAGTTCGTCGCTTTGTGTGATGGTCACTGTCTGCGGGTAAAGGCTGTCCAGCACCAGATAGGGCTTGTCTACATCCGTAGCCTGGTAGAGTTCTGTTCCGAAATTATTGAATTCATTCCCATTCCATTGCTTGCCTTCCTTGAGGGGAAACGACAATTTGGCAAAATCCACGTTGTTCTCTTTGCGAATGGCCAGGTACGGTGTCCGCTGGGTAAGCCAGACCGAATCAATTCGCCATTTGCCGGTCGGCTGGCTGCGGGAAGAACGATGAATGACAAACGACGGTGTGTTGGCCAGATCGGTCATCGTATCCACCACCTGTTCTTTGATCTGGTAATTCAGGGAGTCTACCGACCCAAGCCGGTACCGGATTTCGAAAACGTCATAAATCGCATACTGACCCATTTCCAATGGGTAAAAGTCGTAACTCAGACGCGCCGGATCGGGTACCTCTTCGGGTGTCTGGCAAGCGGTAACCGCCAGCAGGATACTCAGAAACAGAATTAATTTTGTGCGCATATACAAACCAATGGAGAACCGAACCTAAGGGCAGCCTGACAAGTGTCACCCTGCCGTTTGAGCAGATTCTTAATTCTTTTAGTACCACATAGTTACGGAAGAAACCGTAGAAGAAAAAAGTTTTTTTGCATGGAATCTTGCACGCTCCCGATTTATAGCCGGAAAATCAGAAATACCAGCGACAGCGTGATCAGCAGGATAATGGTGGCCGCGATGCCAAAATTGACCATCATCTCCTGCGTGCTGTTGGAAAACAACCCGAGCAGCGACAGGATGAGCAGCAACACCGGAAAAAAAATCAGATTGCCGTAAATATTGTTGTCGGTGCGCACTTTCATGCCCCGGAGTTCGGCTTGCACTACCGACGCCAGCAGTGGCGTGTGATAAATCAGCACGGGATTGTAGCGGCTCAGGTCTACCTGGAGTTCCTGGGTCAGGGGCATGGTAAATATCCGGTTCGGCGTGGTTACCTCGATGCGGCCGGTCCGGTTGAAAAACTTAAGCCCTACCAGCGGCTCTTCTACCGACGGCCAGGGTAACAGGTAATCCAACGCCAGCACCAGACAGAAAGCCAGGCTGACTTTCGAAACAATCCGGGCAAAAACCACGTAGGGTCGCAAATCCAGGTACACACGGCGCTGGGCCCGGTAAGCAGGGGGTGGGCGGCGCGGTTGCTGTGGTTTGGGTGTATACGGAGTATACGTTGCGGTTGCCGATGGATACAACCGTTGCAGGTCGTAGAGTTGTCGCTGCTGGCTGTCGGCCAACACGTGATAAGCCTCGTTGATTTCCTGAAAGATCTGGTTTGCGGCGGGATCGGCGTTCTTGTCGGGATGATACTGCGTAGCCAACCGACGAAAGGAACGCTTGATTTCGGTAGCATCCGCCTCGGGCGAAATCTGTAAAATCTGGTAATAATCTTTCATGAAAGGCGTTTGCTTTTCAACGCTTCGGGCAGTCGGTTATTGTTTGGATAATAAATGCAATCAGAAAAATAGTATCTCCGAAAAATGCCTTTCATGGCTTTTCGTTTAAACAACCCTTGAAAGCACTTCTATATCTTTTGGGTTTGGTGATGGTAAGCTTAATTAACAATACACTCTATTAAATTTCTAGTATCACATTTAATACAACTTTTTTATAGAAATATTTTAGAACCCCTATTGCCAAATCAAGATTGCTGGCAGTTCTTATCCCCAATCGTTTCTGTCAATAATTGTTCTTAGTCTATCTTTTTCATCTTTCATTCGTTCCATTAAGTTTAGTTGATCCATCAAATTGTAACAATTTATAATTCCTTCTCTGAACCACGGCATTTCTTTGGTAAGGTTCAAAAGTTTCGCGAAGCCTTTTAATTGTTCATTATTTTCAATTAAGAGGTAGGCATGTTGTGAACGAAAATGTGGGCTATAGTAAAACTCTTCATTTGCCCATTCCCAAGTTTCGTTATTCATATTTTTATCAGCCTTCAACCAACTTATCGCATAAACCGGTGAGTTAAGTATATCGCCATCAAAGCCCAGAAAATCTTGAATGGGTAAATTCACTGGCTTATTTCTGGGAAGTTTCATGCCTGAAATTTCGTTATATATTTCGTGGGCTTTGTCGTGCTTGCCTATGGTATGCAACAGGTCCGCATATATTCTTTTGGTTCTAATATTCTCACTATCAAGTTGAATAGCCTTTAGACAGTTCTCTTCCGCCTCCTCATAATTTGTCAAAATAAAATTAGTCTTTGCAAGTGCATTCCAAAAATCGGGATTCAGCTCATCACGTTCACGTTTGTTCTGTTTGGCAATTTCTAATGCTCTTTCAGCGTATCTATCATCATTAAACCTTTCAATTACTTGCCATAATTCTAATTGATTCCCCAATTGGGTGTCCAAAAGCGTATAGATTATGCCTCGCCTGTCCGCTAATGATTTGACTGTTCTCCAAGATTCAAATTGCTCCGGAAAACTGATTGCGAAAGGAATGCCTTCGTTTGTTTCATGATGCCTTGCTTTGATACTTACTTCTGCACCTGGTTTGGATATGTATCTTGGAACTATTGCAAAAATCTCTGTTTCAAACCGTTCAATATCAGCGTGTAACTGATTGTCAACTTTTCCATTCTCAGGCTGATTTTTCTTATTCTTTAAAAAGTCAAATAATCCCATATCAACTTAATTAGTATTTTTAATTCAGATAAAATTGCCCCGTAACAGCAAATATGCAAAAGTTTTGTCGTACTTTTTGTGTTTGCCAAGCATCTATTCCAATGATTTGCACCTTGACAAAACAGCCCAGACAGTATGTCTGAAAAAGCACAAACCTCCGCTCTTATCAGCGGAGGTTTGTGCTTTTCAATGTAGCAGAAATTATGGGCGATAGTTGGCTATTCAAACGAAGTGGATAGTGTAACCGATTTCCATTGCTCCAGTTCCGTTTGCACGGTGGCCATTTTGGCATGCGCCATTTCGTAGGCATCAGGACCCAGGAACAGATGCAACGGCGGTTGGGCCTGCTTGCTTACTTGAATAAGGGCTTCGGCAAATTTTTCCGGGCTCCCTTGTTGATTGCCGTTCATTTGATCCCGGTGAAAGCTCTCCGACTCCCGTGCTTCGCTGTAGTCGCTGATGGGCATTGCCGGCGTCTGAACGGAGCCGCTAGCCAGAAAATTAGTACGAAAATAACCCGGATAGACCAGGGTGGTTTTTACACCAAAGCTTCTGGATTCGGCGGCCAGCCCTTCGGTCAAGCCTGACACGGCAAACTTGGTTGCGCAGTAGATGCCCCAACCGGCGAAGTTGCCCGCAAAACCACCAATAGAAGTGATGTTAAAAAAATGGCCGGATTGATTTTTTCTGAAAACCGGCATTGCCTGACGCACCACATTGAGTAATCCGAACACATTGACGTCAAAACTTTTGCGTGCTTCTTCGTCCGAGAGTTCTTCCAGCGCGCCCATTTGCCCATAACCGGCGTTGTTGACCACGACATCGAGGGTTCCAAAGTGCGAAACCGTTTGCTCAATGGCTTGTTTTACCGATTGTTCATCCGTCAGCTCAACGTCCAGCGGCAGGAAATAATCAGAAGCTTCGCCAATTTCGTCCGTCAGTGCGGCTCGGCTGCGGGAAGTCGCCGCCACCTTGTAGCCTTCTGCCAATAACGTTTTTACAAGTGTCAAGCCAAGCCCTTTCGAGGCTCCTGTGACAAACCATACGTGCATTGTATCCATATTGTTGGGGTTTTTAAGTTGGATACAAAAGTAGGGCAGGCAGGCAGGGCAACGGTAGCAGAATTCAAACAATAGCTTGCAAAAATCAAACCGTCCGGAATTGAGTTGGTGTCAATGCCAGGTTCTTTTTGAAAAAATTATTGAAGTGAGCCGGCTCTTCAAACCCCAGGCTATACGCAATCTCGGCAACATTCCAGTTGGTATGTTTCAAGAGCACCTTCGCTTCCTGCAAGAGCCGCTCCGCAATGATTTCGGAAGTAGTTTTCTGTGTCGTTTCTTTCAAGGCCCGATTCAGATGGTTTACGTGAACTGCCAGTTGCCCGGCAAAATCGGAAGCGGAGCGGAAACGGATCTTTTGCCTGACATCTTCAATGGGAAATTGCCTTTCCAATAATTCCAAAAACAAAGAAGAAATCCGATGGGACGCACTGGTGTGGTGGTTTTCCAGCAGATGGGCCGGCTGTAGTTTCAGCGCACTGTGGATCAGTTCAAACACCAGGTTGCGCAGCACATCATATTTGTACATATAGTCAGATTCAATCTCTTCAAACATTTTCTGAAAAACCACCCTGATCGTTTCAACCTTTTCATCCGGAACAGAAAACACGGGCATGCCCTGTGGTTTGAACATAGGGTATTCTTTCAGGCTTCCGAACTGATGAAAAAAAGCGTCGGTAAAAACGCAGAAAAAGCCAGTCTGGCGTTCATCCAGCTGCTCCCAATTGTAAGGAATCTGCGGATTGGCAAACAACAGCGCCTGCTTCTCAATTTCAATTACTTTGTCAGCATAGTGGACCCGGTTTCGCCCCACGATCAGGCTTATCTTGAAGTAATCCTTCCGGCTGTACGGAATGGGTCTGGCCTGACATCCTACAAAATCGTCAAGCCGAAAAACATTGAAATGCCCGATCTCTCTTTGCAGATTATCAGGCATCCAGTTAAGCTTTTGCTGGTAAAAATCTTCAATCGTTTCTGCTTTGCTCATTTGACAAAGTTACAAAATTCAAATAAATAGTATCTTTCAAAAAGCAAAAACCTCCATAATCGTATATGGAGGTTGCCTGATAAGTAAACAAGATCACATCAATCTTTTGTATAAGGTCTTTTTGTCTTTTCGCTCAAACCTTGCTTTCTGCCAAGCCAAAGGCATTTTCCGGCAGGCCGGTTTCCGGATTGACGCGGAAGCTTTTCAGAATCCAGCCGCCACCGATCACATCGTTGCCTTCGTAGAAAACGGCGGCTTGGCCGGGAGCAATGGCATTGACCGGCGCGTGAAACAACGCCTTCATTTGCCCGTCTGCCATTTGTTCAATCGTAGCCGGGGAGCCGTTGTCTTTGTAGCGAACTTTGGTAATGGTTTCGGTAGGCTTGCCCACCAGTTCCGGGTATTTGATCATGTTCAGCTTACCCACCCACATGCCATTGCGCGCCAGTTCTTCGTACTTGCCCAAAACCACCTGATTGGTTTCCGGACGGATCTCTGTTACAAATATCGGATAACCCAGCGCAATGCCCAGGCCTTTGCGTTGCCCGATGGTGTAAAACGGATAGCCTTCGTGCTTACCCACCACAGTGCCGTCTTCGAGCACAAAATCACCACCGGCCACTTGTTCCTCCAGCCCTTCCACACGGCGCTTCAAGAAGCCCCGGTAATCGTTGTCTGGCACAAAGCAGATTTCGTACGATTCCGGCTTGTTTACCAATCCGAAAAATCCATGAGCCGCGGCCATTTCCCGGATCTCGGTTTTGCGCAGATGCCCCAGCGGAAACAGCGTCCGGCTGAAACTTTGCTGCGAAACACCCCACAATGCATACGACTGGTCTTTGTTGGTGTCCAGTCCTTTGGATAAGACATACCGGTCGTTTTCGTGCCGCAGGTTGGCGTAATGTCCGGTTGCAATGAACTCGCAATCCAGCTTGTCGGCACGGCGCAACAATGCGTCCCATTTGATGTGCGTATTGCACAGCACACACGGATTGGGCGTACGACCGGCCAGGTATTCGCCGGTAAAATGATCGATCACGTAGTCGCCAAACTCCTCGCGGATGTCCAGGATGTAATGCGGAAAACCCAACTGCACAGCCACCTCACGGGCATCGTTGATCGAGTCGAGGCTGCAACAGCCTGTCTCTTTCTTCGATCCGCCCGACGAAGAATAATCCCATGTTTTCATGGTCATGCCAATCACTTCGTAGCCTTGTTCGTGCAGCAATACCGCCGCCAGCGAACTGTCAATGCCGCCGCTCATGGCCACCAGCACCCGTCCTTTTTTGCTCATTGTCGTATTGTTTTCAAATGTACAGCGATCCCCAATCTTTCCACAAAAGCCGTTTTTGCTTTGCAAAAGATACAATCCGAATCGCAAATATCCCGTTAGTTTAGGCTGAACGCAAATTTGGCGGAATAAATTCCAACGACAAAATCTTTCGAATAAATGGAAAATTCACCATTGCTGCGTAATCTTGCAGGCAAAAAATTGAACGAGCGGATCAATGAATTTCGGAACGGAGAGGCGGAATTAACCAAAATGGAACACCAACGGTTTTGCCACTAACACTTGAGTAAGAAAACAGGCTTTGTTTTCAATGACGGCAGACAGGCAGGTTTTGGTTTTTCAACAATACTAATTTTCGCAATCCGAATTCCTGGATTCCGAAATTCATTCATTCACTCATTCCATCATTCAACATCACTTGTATGCCTCTTCAAACCATAGTCAAAGTAGGTGCCATTACCAACCTCAGCGATGCCCGTTACTGTGCCGGCATGGGTGTGGATATGCTCGGTTTTTCGCTGGAGCCTTCGTCGGAACACTATGTTGAGCCGGCAATGTTTCAGGCCATCACCGAATGGGTGTCCGGTGTGCAGGTGATCGGCGAGGTGGAAACCATAGAGGCCGAAGCGGTAAATGAGTTGCGTGCGAAATACCCGATTGATGGCCTGCAACTGACACATGCTACCGACTGGGCCACACTGAAGAGCCTCCGGCTGACGTTGATTTGCACCGTATCCTGGACCGACGCTTTTACGCTTTCCCATTTTCAGGCCCGTTACCAGACCATCGCGCCGTATGTCGATTATTTCCTGATTGAGGCGGATACCGATTCGCTGACACCCGAAACCGGCTATCATCTGGCACAAGTGGCTGAACAATATCCGGTATTGCTGGGTTTTGGTATTGCACAGAATACTATTTTGCAAACCTTGTCGGCAGTGCCGCTGCAAGGCATTGCCCTGAAAGGCGGACAGGAAATTCGCCCCGGCTATAAGGACTTTGATGACTTGTCCGAAATTTTAGAAACGCTAGAAACCGACTAAACCATGCATTTGCCCATACATCAACTCTATTTTCGCTTTGCCACTGTCATATCCAAACGCCTAACCTACGGGTTTCTCTGGGCAATCAGTATTTTCACACTAGCAGGCTGCTCCAATTCATCCGATGCGTTCCTGGAAAAAGGACGGCAGGTAATGAACCAGGGTGATTTTCAGGGAGCAATGGAGTTCCTGAACAAAGCCATTGAGAAAGACCCGTCCAATGCGCTGGCATTCAACGCGCGGGGAGCGGCAAATCTGGAACTGAAACGCTACCAGGAAGCACAACTGGATTTTAACCAGGCCATCCAGTTGAAACCCTCCGAATACAAGCCTTACTACAACCGGGGAAGGAATTACGCTGCCCAGCAGCAATGGCAGCCGGCACTGGAAGATTTTACCAAAGCCATTGAGCTGGCTCCCGACACTGCCGATTCTTACCTGAACCGGGGACTGGCGTATTTTCAATTGAACAAATTTCAGGAAGCCATCCAGGACTTTGGAAAGGCGATCTTGCTGAATCCCCGCAACCATGATTACTATTACAACCGTGGCACCACCAAACTGCGGATCGAAGACATGGAAGGCGCCCTGGAAGATTTCCGGCGCAGCGTTCAGATCAACCCTCGCTTTGGGAAAGGGTATCACTCGCTGGGCCTGGTGGAAATCCTGAACAAAAATCCCCAGCAAGGCTGCGAACACTTGCACAGCGCCGACCAACTGGGCTATCCGGAGGCCAAGCAGGCCCTGGAAACCTATTGCAAGGAATCGGATGTGAAGGCCTTACCCAACTAGTATCTTTACAAAACCCAAAACCCCATGCGCGGCTACGTATATTTCTTTCTTCTGCTTGCAACCCTTGGCTTTTCGGCTTGCCAGACCGAATTTGAAGAATTTGACTCCGAAACCTGGAAAAGTGACCGGCTGGCGTGCCAGAACAAACGCCAGACCCTGAAAGACGATTTCGAAAAGATACGGCAAAAACTGAAAGGCCTGAACAAAATGGAAATCATAGATGTGCTGGGCCGCCCCGACCTTCAGCGCCTCGACGACCGAAACATGACTTCGTATTTGTATTTTCTGGAACCGGCCGCTACCTGCCCGTCGGGCGGCCAAGCCGATGCCCGCGTAGCCATTGTTCGTTTCAATGCCGTCGGATTGGCGTTTGAAATCATTTACGAGCAAGGCACTCCTTTGTAACCTCTAGGTTATGCTTTTGCACTCAGTTTGTACTAACCTGCACAAGCCTTTCTTTCCTCTTTTAGGCAATTCCGACATCAGTGGCACATTCTTTTTTAATTAAAATCTCGTTTATTTGCGTAACCTTACATTATCACTATTTGTATATAAATTTGCATTTTTTATCAAACAAAAATCAACCAATTTGCACCAGCAATTTCAAAACACCTTTCGTATGAAAACTCTCTTTTATAACCCCAGCACTCTTGAAGTCGAGTTTACCAATGTAATTGCAAACCTAAAAGAAGAAATTCAGCAACAGCTTTCCGGTTACACCATCACCAAAGTGGATAACAACGTGCAGTTGGACAACCCGCGCGTGGTTTTCACGTTACAGGATTCGGATGGCGACCGCCACGAACTAATGATTCAGTTTATCCAGCGAATTGACGACTGATTTCGTCTTCATTGACAGGCAAGGATAGGTATCCGATTGGAAAGGGGGTTTTTGTGCGACAGATCCTGCCTTTCCAGTTGCATAGCTATCCTTACTTTTTTACAGGCAGCAGCTTTGGATTGCCTTTTGTTCGGACGATTCTTACCTTTGTACCATGCGGATTTTTGCTCTTCTGTCAGGATTAGTGGCAAGCTTGCTTTTCGGTTTGCCGGCATCGGCACAGGTAACGGTTTTCGGCACCGAGTGGACCACCGGGCGACTCCTGCTGTCTGACAGCGAAGACACCTTGCAGGGAACCATCCGCTTTGAACTCGAAACCAACCTCGTCCAGATTTACTTCACCGATCAGACCGTCAAAACGTATGCCGCCCGCCAGGTCAAGTGGCTCAAAGCCTATGACGAAGCCAGCATGACCGAACGGGAATATTACGCCCTCCCGTACGCCCTCCAGAGCAGCTACAAAGTACCGGTGCTGTTTGAAATGCTCACCGAAGGCACGGTTTCATTGCTGGGGCGCGAAAAGCTGATCATTGTACAGAACAGCTGGATGGGTGGCCGTTTTTCACGGCCACAACTGGTATATGATTTTTATTTCGGTTTTCCCAACGGGCAGATCCGCCCCTACCGCGGCACGCGCAAGGATTTCGAATACCTGTTGAAAGGAAAAAGCGAGGAGATGCGCGGATTTGTCCAGGATGCCGGGCTGCGCTACAACGCCAAAGACGACCTGATCCGGATTGTCAATCAGTACAATTACCTGAACTACAACGAACAGGTTCTGAAAAAATAATGCAGCCTGAGGGGGCCTTCGCAGTGAACTATTCGATAATTATTTCGATTATTGCCACCAATCGTCCGTGCACCGCAACCCGGGACTTTCCGGTCAATCAGCCTGCCGGGCTTTTTTGCTTTCACAAGATACTATTTTTAGCACGTACTACTTTATCAATTACCTGACAGTCAAGCCTATTTATGAGCAAACGCAAACCCCTCATTCTGGTCTCCAATGATGACGGCATCACTTCACGCGGTATCCGGGCCCTGGTAGAAACCATGCACCAGATCGGTGAAGTGGTAGTGGTGGCCCCCAACAGCCCGCAGTCGGGCATGGGACATGCCATTACCATCGGCAATACGTTGCGGCTCGACAGTTCCATTGCGTTCGAAGCGGAAGGAATCGAAGCCTACGAATGCTCAGGCACGCCCGCCGACTGTGTCAAACTGGCCAAGCACCACGTTTTGAAAGACCGCCGCCCCGACCTGGTGGTCAGCGGTATCAATCACGGCAGCAATTCTTCCATCAGTGTCCTGTATTCCGGCACCATGTCGGCAGCCATCGAAGCGGCCATTGAGGGACTGCCCGCAATCGGATTTTCCCTGTGCGACTATTCACTCACGGCTGATTTCTCCCATAGCCTCGACTATGTCAAAGCCATTGCCTTGCAGGCACTGAGCACAGGTCTGCCCGCCAACGTCGCCCTCAACGTCAACATCCCGGGCAAGGACGACGGGCCCATCAAAGGTGTCAAGGTTTGCCGGCAGGCCCAGGCCAAATACACCGAAAACTTCGACAGGCGCCAGGACCCGCACGGCCGTTCGTATTTCTGGATGGCCGGTGATTTTGTCGATCTGGACAAAGGAGAAGACACCGACATCTGGGCCTTGCGCAACGGCTATGTGTCAATCGTCCCGTGTGGTTTCGACCTCACGGCTCATCACGCCCTGGCGGCCCTCAACCAATGGTCGCTGTAACCGATACCAAGCATAATTTTTTCCAGTTTTTTTTACACTTTGGCAAAGAAATGTATTAACTTTGAATTAGCTTCAGATAGGATAACCGCTTGTCTATTTGGTATTTAGCCGCACACACATCTTCAGGCATTCTTTTTTATGTATTATTTTTTATACTGAAGTAATAACCTTTTTTACCTATTTTCGTATTAACAGTCAAAATCTGTTACAAAAATCTGTAATCATTTTAGTAAATCATACGCCAAAAGTATACCTTTCCATTTTCTGAAAGTATAAACGCCTGACTAGATGGATGTTGGTTCTCTCAATAATACTGGCATCCACATGAAACAAAAACTTGTTCTTTACGTTAAAATCTTTTAATCAACTAATTCATTTAACAAATTTATGACTGAACAAACGCCTGAAAAATCCAACAGCAGAAAAATTTTGCTGACGGCACTTATCGCTATCTTAGTTGCATTGAACGGGGTATTATTCTATCTGAACATCAAAGAGCGTGACAAGAACAAAGCACTTACCGCTACGAACCAGACAGTAGAAGCCGAAAAAGATGCAACCCTGGCGAAATTGGACTCGCTGGAGCAGGAATATGACAAGCGCATTGCCGAAATCCAGAAACTAGGCGGTGATGTGGAATCTTTGCAAAAAGTAAAGGAGCAGTTGGAGAAAGACAAAGTATTTTTGAGAAGCTCTTCGGCCGCTGAACGTAAGAAATACATCGCACAGATCAAGAAATACGAAGAAATGCTGGTTGCCAAAGACGAAGAGATTGTAGTTCTGAAGCAACAAAACGAAACGCTTTACGGCGAGAACAGCGAGTTAAAAACCAAACAGGTAAAACTAAGCGATTCCCTGAGTGCCATTGATGCGCAGAAACGCGACCTTGCGGAGAAAGTGCGGGTAGGCGGCCAGTTGAAAGCTGAAAACCTGACAATCAATGTACTGAACGAAAAAGGCAAAGAGCGTGACGGTGGCGAATACAAAGCCAAGCGCATCGACCGCATCAAGATCATGTTTGACGTGGCTGAGAACAAAATCAGCGAGTCAGGTACCCACACAGTGTACATGCGCCTGGTAGAGCCCGACGGTGCCGCTGTCTTTGATATGGCAACCGGTGGTGGCACATTCAACTACGATGGCAAGGAAACGTTCTATACGGCCAAAAAAGACATCCTGTATGACAAGACCCGTCAGAAAGTAGATTTTGTATTCTCAAAGGGCACTCCGTACAAGGAAGGAAAACACATGGTTGAGCTGTATGCAGATGGCTTCCAAATCGGAACCGGCTCTTTTGTGGTAAAATAAAAATAGTATCTTTTCTAAAAAGAAAACCTGCCGGCCGACCGGCAGGTTTTCTTTTTATATCTGTGCAGGCAGGCTTTGCGCTTGCGCCGGTATCATCATCCAGTGAGCCGGACGCAAAAACGAATGCTACTACCAACGTGTACAATTCGTGCAAAAAATACTACAAAACTGCATTTGGAATCAATAAATAAAATTTCTACCTTTGCGCCTCAAAAAAAATTATTTATCTCATAACAATCAATTTCATTTCATCATGATGAAAAATTATGAGACCGTATTCATTTTAACTCCCGTTTTATCTGAAGTTCAGATGAAGGATGCGGTCGAAAAGTTCAAAAAAGTGCTTCAGGATTCTGTCGGAGCCGAAATTATCCACGAAGAAAACTGGGGTCTGCGCAAACTGGCTTATCCTATCCAGCACAAAAGCAACGGTTTTTACTACCTGATCGAGTTCAAGGCTGATTCTGACAAAGTGAATACGCTGGAAATCGAGTACCGCCGCGATGAAAAAATCATCCGTTTCCTGACTACCGTTCTGGACAAATATGCCATCGACTATAACGAACGTCGTCGCAAAGGTCTGGTGGGTCGTAAGAAAGACGAAACTAAAAAAGAAGTTGTAACCGAAGATAAGGAGAACTAAGCCATGACATTACAGAACGAGCCTTTGCACAAGACCGATACCCGCAAAAAATATTGCCGCTTCAAAAAGAATGGTATCAAGTACATCGATTACAAAGACGCAAACTTTTTGTTGAAATTTATCAACGAGCAAGGTAAGATTTTACCTCGCCGTATCACGGGCACCAGCCTGAAATATCAGCGCAAAGTAACACTGGCCATCAAACGTGCCCGCCACCTGGCTTTGCTGCCTTACGTAGCAGACGGTTTGAAATAAGAAAATCATAACAGTTGCTAGTGGGTAAACTATTCGTAAGTAGTAGCTATCATTCTCCCACCTATCGACTACTAACTAATGACTAACGACTAATACAAATATGGTTGAGATTATTTTAAAAGAAGATATCGCCGGCCTGGGTTACAAAAACGACCTGGTAAAAGTGCGTCCGGGATATGCGCGTAACTTCCTGATTCCGAAGGGATACGCCATTGTAGCTACGGATTCGGCCAAGAAAATCCAGGCCGAAAATATCAAGCAGGCGGCTCACAAAGCAGACAAGATCCGCAAAGATGCCGAAGAACTGGCAACCAATATCGGAGAAACAACCCTGGAAATTGCTGCCAAAGTTGGTGAAAGCGGTAAGATTTTCGGCAAGGTGACCACTACCCAGATTTCAGACGCACTGCGTGCCAAAGGATTCGAAGTAGACCGGAAGAAAATTTCACTCGATGGCGAAGTAAAAACAGTTGGCGACTATACTGCCACACTGGATCTTCACAAAGAAGTAAAACACAAGATCAAATTTAGCGTAGTAGGCGACTAATGCCTTATACTGCGTACCAAAAGCCCAAAGGCGTTCCCAACCGGAACGCTTTTTTCGTTCCATACCGTATCTTTAAGGCAGGTTTTGGCTTTTGTAACGATACTATTTCACCACATACCGAGTTATGGAGTTCCGTACCCCCATTCATATTCCAGCCTCGCCCATCCGGTTGGGTTTGCAATCAAAAATCCTGACGGTCGGTTCCTGTTTTGCGGATGTAATGGGCAACCGCATGCAAGAGCACAAGTGGCAAGTGCTGGCAAATCCGTTTGGGACCATTTTCAACCCCGTCTCGCTGGCGAACATACTGATGATGGCACTTGGTACAAAGAAGGTGTCCGGTGACCGTCTGGTGCAAGCCAACGGACTCTGGTACCACTACGACTTCCACTCAGCAATGGCGGCGGTCTCCCCCGAGGCATTGCTGACAAACATTGATCAAACCATCCGTCAGACGGGCGAATTTTTACGTTCATCCGATTGCCTGATCCTTACCTTGGGCACTTCGGTAGCGTACCGTTTGCAAAAAGACCAGCAAATCGTGGCCAATTGCCACAAAGTACCGGCAGCGGCGTTTCAGCATACGTTGCTTTCCCTGCCCGAGGTTTCACACCCGTTGGAGATACTGCTGGAGGCATTGTTCCAACATAAGCCTGACCTGAAAATCATCCTGACCGTCAGCCCGGTGCGGCATATCAAAGATACCTTGCAGCTCAACAGTGTCAGCAAGGCGTTGTTACGCGTCGCTTGCCATCAACTGGCCGCTCGGTTTGACGCAGTCGAGTATTTTCCGGCGTACGAGATCCTGATGGACGACCTGCGGGATTACCGGTTTTACAAACCCGACATGATTCATCCGACAGAGGTGGCAGAAGAGTACATCTGGCAGCAGTTCATGAATACCTACGCCGACGAAATCACGCACCGTTTCGTGCAGCAATGGAGTAAAATCAGGCAGGCACTGGCGCACCGGCCCATGCAGGAGAACTCGCCGACGCACCGGAAGTTTCTGCAGGCACTCGAACAAAAGCTGCTGGCCCTTGCCCCCACAGTTGATGTTACCGGCGAATTGGCCGACGTGCGTAACCGCATGCGTTGTTTCAACGTTTAGGTAATGCAACCGTGCAAGTTTTTGCTCTGTTTTGTCTATTATTTTACCTGGAATATTTTTTTATTGCATCTACTTACGCAGACAATGTTGCAGGTGACCCGTAAGAGGAAAATACAAATGGTTTATTCATAAACTGTTATGCCTCCAGGTAAGTTAGTATTCAGGATATATACTTACATACGTTTACTATTAGTCACAAAAAAGTATTTATGCGTATACAGTCATGTACGCTTTGCCCGCATTTTTCGTTATACACATACGCATTATCCTATGCCCATGAAACCTTTACTCCCTTTTGCTTTTGTGTGCATCCTTCTGCTCAGCTCCGTAGGCGTGAAAGCGCAGAGCAATTCGTTTCGGAGCAAGCAGTACGGCGGCAACATCGACCGGTCCCTGAAAGTAACCGTTGGCGGCGGCATAACCTCCTACTCAGGCGACCTGAATGACGTCGGGGAACGCATCAACACCATTTTCAGCGGGGGCATTCTCTACAAATTTGCGCCACACGTAAGCCTGAAAACGGAGATCAGCTTTTACAGCCTTTCGGGAACGGATGTAGGAGGAAAAAACTGGCAACGGAATCTCTCGTTTCAGTCGCGCAATTTTGAAGGATATGCGGGCATCATGTACGAAGCATTTGATGTCGAGAACCCCATGCGGGGGCAGGGCCTCATTGTAAACCCCTATGTGTGGGCAGGCCTGGGATTTACCACCTTCAGCCCATATACCACATTAAACAACACTACCTATTATCTGCGCAACTTCCAAACAGAAGATGTGGCTTACAGTGCCGCCACGGCAATATTTCCTGTGGGAGCCGGGGTGCGTTTTGAAGTCAGCCGGCGGATAGGGTTCAGCCTGGAGGCGGCTTACCGGTTTACACTTTCAGATTATATGGATGATGTAAGTACCACCTACATAGGCAGCAGCAACATAACCGATGTGGTACGGGCCCAGCTGGCCGACCGTGGTCCGGAAGTAGGACAGCCTTATCGTGAGGCCGGTGGTCAGCGTGGCAATCCAAACCGTAAGGATGGGTATGGTACCGTGATGTTAAAATTCGAGTATTTGTTGTGGCCTTTCAACAAATTCGGAAAGCCGCAATGCCCTCCTTCGGTAAAAATCAGCCGAAAGCCGATAATCAAACGATAAACCCGAAGATAATTTCCGCCAAACAGTTATTTCTGGTGTCAATCGGAAATAACTGTTTTTGTTTTTCAGGCATTTGGCAACCAAAGCTTGAAGACTGTCCCTTGTCCCACTTCACTGGTTACGTCGATACGCCCGTTCAGAGCGGTTACCTGGGTCTTGACCAGGTACAGCCCCAGGCCTTTTCCTTCAATTTCCAGGTGAAAGCGTTTGTGCATTCCAAACAAGCTCTCCTGGTACTTCTTCAGGTCTATACCCAGGCCGTTGTCCTTGAATTCTATGACGACCGAATGCTTGTCGACGGAAGACCGGATCGAAAGATGAAGCTGGCGTTCCGGGCTCTTGAATTTGACAGCGTTGGTAATCAGGTTGTAAAAAATGCTGTGCAAGTAGCTCCGTACGGAATGAAGTTCGGAGACCGCGGAAAAGTCAACATCCAGAATACAGTCGGCTTCTTTCAGCAACGGCAAAATCAACCCACACACATCATGACACAGGTCGTTGAGCAGAACCGGCTCCTTGATCAAACTTACGGGCTTGTGGTATTCCAGAATGTAATTCAAATCCTTGATAACCGTGTCTAACCGGGACAGGGTCAGCGTCATGTATTGGATCACTTCCGTGTTGGTGATTTCGCTGTTGTCTTCCTCCAGCAATTGCATCAGCCCAAGCAAAGTGGCTACCGGGCCGCGTATGTTGTGCGAAGTGATGTAACCGAACTGACGCAGCTGCTCGTTTTGCTGGATCAGTTCCTGGTTGAGCTTACGCTCCTGTTCCTGGGCTTCCATCCGCAAGGTGATGTCACGTATGATCACCGTGTAATACCTTTTCTTGCCTATCTCTACCTGGGATACGGAAGCCTCTATCGGAAATTCCTTACCAGAGCTATGCAATCCGTACAGGACGTCTTTTCCGCCCCCCGTCACGCGTGTGGTGATGGCCGTCTGGCCGAAATGCTGTATAGCCTCATAATGCCAGTTCCGGAACCGGTCCGGGATCAGGAGCGAAACCGGGTGATCCAGGAGTTGCAGGGCCTTGTATCCGAACATTTTCTCCGCGGCTTCATTGACCATAACGATCCGCTGCTGGTCTCCGGTGGTAATGATCGCATCCATGGCCGAATTGATAATCCCCTCCAACCGCAGATGCAGTTCCTTCGACTCCAGTTCGGCCGTTACACGCTTGGTAATATCCAGGATGCTGATGGCAATGCGTGTCGTATTGGCGTTTTCGATATAAACCGGCGAATAACGCACCTGATACCAGCGGTCTTTCATCTTTGACAGGCTCATCAACCGCTCATCAGTCACGATTTCGCCTTGCAGGCATCGTAAAATATTTTGTTTGAACGCACCATGCAACTCATCGGGAAAGTAATTCAGGATGGATTCACCGATCTGTGGCTCCCTGCCCATCAGGTACATGGTACTGTTCAGCGCCACCGTATTGAAACGCTGGATGCGGTAAGCCGAATCAATCAGGTATATGCCCTGGATGCTGCTGTTAAAAAATGCTTCCAGTTGCACTTTCGCTTCACTGATTTCTTCATCCGCCAGTCGTTTCTGCCTGCGGTATTCGGCCTGCCGGATTGCCCTCTCAATCGCGGGGGCCAGTCGTGTCAGGTTGTCTTTCATCAGGTAATCGTCTGCCCCCGCATGCATGGCCTCAACCGCGGTTTGTTCGCCGATGTTTCCCGATACAATGATGATCGGAATGTCTTTGCGCGTCGCTTTTACAATCTCGATCACATCAATGCCTGTGAAGTCAGACAAGTTATAATCCGAAATGATGACATCCCACTCCGCATCCTGCAACTGCCGGACCAGCTCCTGCCGGGTATCGACCGTTACGTAAGAGAAGGGCAATAATGACTTGTTTAAATGCCGTACAAGAATTTTCTCATCTAACTCTGAATCTTCTATCAGTAGCAATCTTAACATAGAGCCGAACAAGTTTTGATCATTAATCGAACTGATGTTTAAAGAAACGAAAATAGTAGCGTACCCACAGGCAAAACCCGGTTTTTCTTAAAAAACCGTATCCTCTGGCAGCGTCGTCTCTTTCAGTGTGAAAAAGAAAGTAGCGCCCTGATCGGGGGTCGCTTGTGCCCAGATAGTACCTCCGTGCTTGGTGATGATGCGCTGGACTGTAGCCAGTCCGATGCCATTGCCATCGAAGTCGCGTTTGGAGTGCAAGCGTTGGAACGGACTGAACAGTTTGTCTGCCCGCTTCATGTCAAAACCTACGCCATTATCCTTTACAAAGTAAATTTCTTGTGTCCGGTCTGTCTGCTTGCCAACTTCGATCCGGGCTACTTCCGTTTTACTGGTATATTTCCAGGCATTCAGCAGCAGGTTATGCAGGACAATGGTCAGCAGTTTTTCGTCACCCAGGGCAACAATGTCGGGTTCGACCAGAATGGTCACCTGACGGGAAGGTTCGTCCTGCATCAGCTCTCCCAGTATATGGGTTGCGATCTGGCTCATGTTCACGGGTTCCTTGTCCATTTCGGCGCGCGTAACCCGCGCCAGTTTCATGATATCCTCAATCAGCTGTCCCATTTTCGAGGTTGCACTACGGATGGTATTGAGGTAATCGCGGCCCTCGTCGTTGAGAACTTCCGCATAGTCTTCGAGCAATGCTTTGCTGAATCCATCGATGCTGCGCAACGGTATCCGCAAATCATGCGAAACCGAATAGGAAAATGCTTCCAGTTCCTGGTTGGCGGCACTCAGCTGTGCGGTCCGGTCTTTCACCTTTTGTTCCAGTTCTTCGTTCAGCTGCTCTATTTTCAATTCATATTGTTTTTTCCTCGTAATTTCCATGGTAACGCCCGTTGCCCGCAATGGCTTGCCTTCCGCGTCCCGCGTGATCACTTTCCCACTATCGTATACCCACTTCCATTGGCCCGACTTGGTCAACAGTCGAAATTCGGTCTGATAATAGGATGTTTTGTTATTTAAGTGATCACTCATTATAATGGTTACCCGCTCCAGATCATCGTCGTGGATATGGGCCAGCCACGTATCGATGGAAGGCTCCAGCTCGCCGGGCATATACTCCAGAAAAGCCAGCCATTGTTCATCAAAATACACCTCGCCCGTATGCACATTCCAATCCCACAATCCCAGTCCGCCACTGTGCAAGGCCAGGGCCAGTTGCTGTTTCTCTTCCTCCAGTCTGCGGGTCAGCTGTATCTTTTCGGTAATGTCACTGGCAAATACCGACACTCCCGAAGCCGTAGGATAAAAATACATGCGATGATAGATCTGCGTACCATCTCCCTGAAAGGTATTCACCAGTGTGTTGGATGTTCGTTCGGCCAGTACTTTCCGGATCATCTGTTCGGAAGGGGTATCTTTTATGGAAGGGATAACCTCATAGATTGTTTTTCCCAGGACGTCCGCAGCCGCTTTGCCCAGAAAATTTTCACTGGCTTTGTTGAAGAACACATACCGCAAATCATTGTCCAGGGCGAAAAATATATCCGTGATACTGTCGGCCAGTTCCCGGTAGTTCTTTTCGGCTACTACACGGGCTGTTACATCACGGGTAATGGCTAGAATTCCGCCTTGCAGGGTTGGATAAACCAGTATGTCCACATAAGCATAGGTGTTGTTTCTCAGAATGGTATTGGACACCACTTCAGGCTTTTTGGAAGACATTACCCGCTGGTAGCTTTCAAAGCGATCTTTGTACTGCTCGTAATAGGACTGCCCCAGCACCTCGTCAGGCTGCTTGCCAATGGCATCGGCCATGCTTTTGCCGGTTGCCTGTTCGGTAGCGTTGTTCCAGTACACATACCGGAAATGTTCATCAAGCATGACAATCGGATCCGTAATACTCTCGGCCAGATCCCTGAACCGAAATTCGTTCAGTACTTTTTCAGTAACGTTCTGGATGATGACAAATACACCACCGGATGCAGTCGGATAATACGAACTGTCAACATAATCCCGCTTATCGCCGTAAACAAGGTGATGGTGTGCACTGACAGAGTTTCCTGTCTCCTGAACCATGTGCAACTTTTCGTTTATCTTGCCAGCTATTGTTTCCGGAAAAACCTCATCAATCCGTTTGCCCACTACTTCTTCCCGTAGCCGGCCTGTCATTTTTTCAAAAGCCTTGTTCACATACAGGTAACGCAGGTGTTTGTCAAAAATGACAAACGAGGCCTGCATGTTCTCGGTCAGGTCACGGTATTGCTGCTCTGCCAGTTTCAGCTTCTCCCGGGCCAGGGTTGTGATCTTTCGGTTGGCAAGTTTCAACTGTTCGGTCAGCAGGAGCAGTTCCGTATTGGTCGTCTGCAATGCTTCATTGCTATGTTGCAACTGACCCAGCGTGTCACGCAATGCAAACTCCGCTTCTTTCAACTGGGTAATATCCTGGGTGATGCAAATGATCTGTGTCGGAATGTTGTGGGCGTTTCGCCGGAAGACGGTACCCTGGGTCAGGAACCAACGATAGGTACCGTCTGCATGCCGGAGCCGAAAGACCAGTTCGCGGATTTCCTTGTCGGCAACGGTCGCAAACTGATTCAGAAACACGGCTTGTGCCGCCAGGTCATCGGCATGGATCAATGCCTTTGCATTCTCAAAAGGCATGGCCGCGACTTGTTCCTGCGTATAGCCAATGGATAAAAAGACATCTTTGTTGATATAGATATTCTCCTGCAACTCCAGGTCGAAGATATAGGTGGAGTTAGGCATGGTTGCCATGACCAGTTCAATGAAATGGTTCCGCTCTTCCAACTGATCGTTCGTAGCCTTCAGGTTTTCATTCATGCTGATCAGCTCCTCGTTGGAGGTGACCAGTTCTTCATTCATGGCGGCCACTTCTTCGCTCAAGGTGACTTCGTGCGTCACCTCATCCATCAGCCAAAGTTTTCCCTGAAGCTCAGGCGTAGAAATAAGAATACAAGAGACTTTCAGAACCATCAGTTCGGGCTCAAAGTATTTCCACAACCAATCCCTGACGGGCGTGGTGGGATTTGCAAAAGCATATTCGATCTGACTGGTAATCTCTTCCTGGTTGATGGCCTTTTGCCGGAGCGCAGCCATACGCTCAGATACCTGGTCGGCAGGATGCTCGCCAGCCGACAAACCCAACCACCTGGCAGCCGATTCATTCACATATACCGATGGCGAATGGTCGTCTATGAATACAAAGCCCTGTGAGATGTGTCGGGTGAGTGCATAAAACTGCTGGATACGCTCCTGTGCCAGTTGCAGCGTATGGGCCAGTTCAATTATTTCCCGGAGTTGCGCCTGGCAACAGAGCACAAACAGGGAAAAGTTAGGGTCGGTCACCACGGTGTTGTCAAAACCGACGATGACTACGTCCCTGAAATGTTCGGTATCGATGGGAATGCACAGGATTTTCTGAACCGACGCTCCCAGCATCCGGGACAACTCAACGGATGCCTCGTGAAGCCTGGGAGCCTTCTCTTCCAGATAGGCCTGGTAGCTGTGAATGCGAATGCACTCTGCCGGAGGCAACTTCGGAAGAGCCAGTTGCACGCGGGCGGCAACGGCGTCTGTTTCCTGCACCAGTACAGTGGTTTGTGCTCCGGAGAGCCGGTGCAGGATGGCCAGCAACTGATGCGCCTTGCGCCATCCGGTTTCTTTGATTTCCTGTGATTCCGCCAAAAGCGCCTGCACCCGCTCAAGCCAGGCCACAGGTGTTTTGTCTACGGATGTTTTGTACTGCTGATCCATCTTACCCAAGAACTGCTTGAATGGCCCTGATTACCTCTGCCGGAGCAGACATGTGCGGAAAATGCCCCTGTGCGTCAATGTAAGTCAGGTGGCCGTTGGGCAAATGCGACTGCATGTAACGCCCTACATCTCGTGGAACAACCATGTCTTCTCTGTTGCCGATCAGGAATACAGGATGCAAAACGAAAGGCAGGTCGGTCCGGTGATCGGATTGAAAAATGGTACGAACCACACTCAGGGCGATATCCGGGCGTATCGCACCTAAGGTACGGGCAAATTCATTCCCCAGCCCGGGATGATGGGGCATATTCATCGCCAATGGGGCAAAGCCGCTCACCCATGCAAAATAATTTTGCTGCATGCTGGCAAACAATTGATCGAGGTCCTGCTGTTCGAAGCCGCCTGTGTAGCCATCTGAGGCATCATTCAGGTAGCGTGGCGAAGAATTCATACAAATCAGCTTTGAAAAAAGATGCGGTGCCTGTATGGCAGCCAGCAGACTTACCATCCCGCTTACCGAGTGCCCCACAACCACGGCATCCCGAATGGCGAGTGATTCGCAAATGGCAACCAGGTCATCGGCATAGCTATGCAATGAACTGTACAAAGCCGGACTATAAAACCTGGCATCTACCTTCCCTGATCCTACGTTGTCGTATAGGACAACCCGGTAGCTTTCCGCAAATGCCTCTTTTACATCCCGCCATGCCGACTGGTCCGTACCAAATCCATGCGCAAATACGAGAGCAGGTTTCCGGCTGTCGCCCGTCACAGTGACGTTGTGAATCGCAAGCACATCTCTTGTCGCGTTCATAGGTTTGATAGAAAAAAGTAACACAGCAATCGGCTGCGTCAAGACCTTCAGTCTAACTAAAAAGTCGGACCACAAGCCTTTTCCTGAATGGATCGGCGTTCAATTTAAGTGAGATTGCTCGTTAAGGGAAAGCTGCTTCAATGCCAGGCTTGTCATGCATGCGTGTGTATTGGCTCTGTTCCAAACAGAGATGTATGCATGGTCTGGCTCTTCTTTTACGGTTGCTTCCGGCCTATCATCGAAAGCAAAGATTTACGGTGGCTTAATGCAGAAAGCTGTATGTAATTAATCGAGGCGTTTATTCATATGGCTTGCTATCGCCGAGTTTGCAAAGCTACATAAGCAATATCACAAAAAAATATCAAACCTACGTATTTATACAGATAAAAAAGTATATTTTATTTCATTTTACCTAAAAAGCAATCCAACTACAGGTAAAAACAAGCTTTTTTGGCTTAATTCATGTCAGACACACACTTATTACAAGCAGACTCTTGCGACAATCGCATACCAACACCTGAGAAATACGGGGTCCTGCCTAATACAAATGGCTTCGCAGGTTTGTGTACCGGCAAGAGGTGTTTTCTTTTGAAAAGATACTATTTTCCAACTGGCAACGCTATCTATTTTTTCAGAATCACGAATTCGACACGGCGGTTCTTCTTGCGGGACAGGTCGTTGGCATTGCTGGCAATGGGCTGAGTGCCACCATAGGCTTTGTATTGAATCCGTTCGGCGGCAATGCCTTTGGATTCGAGGTATTTTTTCACTTCGATCACCCGGTTTTTCGACAACTCGATGTTCAGCATGAAATCGCCCTGGTTGTCGGTATGGCCATCCAGACGGATTTCCATCACCGGGTTTTCTTTCATCAGGGTAACCACACGGTCCAGCTCGGCAAAAGAGGTCTCCAGCAGGTCGTATTTTCCCTGTTCAAACATGATGTTGTTAAGCACTACGGGCTTGCCTACTTCCAGTGTCGTCACATCCAGCTTGTTAGCCATTACCGGTTGCTCGGCACCGGTCCGGCTCAGGTATATGTCTTTGCGGATCTCGCGGTACACCGAATCCTTCGCCAATGCAATCTCTTCCGTTCCGGAGGTATAGCCTGTAGCTTGGGCCACCAGAACATAGTTTTGCTTCAACGGAAGCACGATCTTGTACTCGCCGGTCACGGCGTTGGCAGTGGCTTTGCCGGTTTCCTTCTTGGGTGTTTGGGTTTTGGCGTCATACTGGAGTTCGGCGGCGATGGGCTTCTTCGTTTGGGCATCGTATACGTTTCCGTAAACCAGGGCCACAGGATCAGGCTGCAACTCCTTGGTCAGGCGGACACGAAAAATATCGTTGCCCCCCAGCGAGTTTTTCGCTGAAACAAAATAGGCGTATTCGCCGGAGGCCGGCAACGTGAAGTAGCCGTCCCAGGCATCGGTGTTGATGGCCGGGCCTAGGTTTTGCGGTTCGCTCCAGCGTGTCCAGCTTTCGTCGAGGCGGCGGGTCACGAAAATATCCATGCTCCCATACCCGCTCAGGCCGGGCGTGGAGTAATACAATGTCACTCCGTCGGAAGCGATGAAGGGCGAGGTCTCGGCATCGGCCGTATTCACGGCAGCTCCCATGTTCCGGGGCTCGCTCCATACCCCGTTTCCCTGCAGGAAAGACACGTACAAATCTTTGGATCCGTACGAATCTTCCCGTTGCGCTGTCATGACCAGCACCTGGCCGTTCTGCGCCAGCGAAAACTCCGCAAAATCATTGTCGTTGTAATATTTCAGGATCTGCACAGGCTCGGGAAAACCCCAGCTCTGGCCATTGCGCCGGGTCACCGACAAGCCCTTGAAAAGCTTGATGCGGGTACTGTCCAGCTTGTCGCGCCGGTACACGTTGTTAAGCAGCATGGTGCTGCCATCGGGTGTAATGGAAAACGAGGAATTGTGTTCCGGTGTGTTGATCGGACTGGACATGCGGTGTGCTGAGCCAAACGTACCACCCGAAGCGGATTCGGCATACCAGATATCCTGGTTGTCGGGCTGTTCGGGACGGGTAAAGTACAATGTTTTGCCATCCGGAGCGATTACCGGGCATATCTCTTCGTACTGCGAGTTTACGCCACGGCCCAGGTTCTCTTTTTTCAGCTCTTTGGGCGCATCGGCACTGATATTGATTTCGGCCCGGACGGGTGTGGTGGTACTGGCAATGGCAATCGCATCCAGCTGGTTCCAGCCGCCGATGCGGCGGGTGTTGAGCATGATTTTCAGTGCCGCCACCGGAAAGGCCGTTTCTTTTACAAACACGTTCAACATCCGGCCCGGCACGAAGGTGGTGTCTTTGGTATTGGTGTAGAGGAGGTATTCCTTGTCATTGGCATCGTAACCGTAAATGCGCGACACACTGCCGGCGTTGAAATTTTCGGCAATGGCTATCTGCTTGATACGCATGGGCTTGGCATAGCCTACCTTGATCCACTCTTCCGTGATGCTGGCTTCGGTAGCCGGCGACCAGGCGCAGACACTGCTGCCCGTGTTGGGCAACTTGTTGGGCTTGCCTATGATCTGCTGTGCACTGAACTGCCTGGGTGTTTTGGCCGAAACGTATTCGGACGAAAAGCCGATCACCCGTGAGGCCCACTGGACCTGTTGCGCCACCCCGCACAAAGGCCAGGCGAACAACAGCATAAGCCTGAAGCAGGCCAAAGGCAGTTTTTTGCAAATGAAACGATAGTATTTGTTCACAGTTGTAAGCTACAGGTTCAGGTGTCAGGTGTAATCGGAACAACGAATGACAGGCGCAAAAACAACAGGTGTGTGCCCGTTGCTTGTGTCAGGGTTGATACGTAAACTTTTGCACGGGCGAATCAATACCTGTAATGTAAAAATTTTTCGATGCATTGAAATACAACCGGTCATAAATGACGGGCAGCACATCGTAACCCTTGTTGTCAGACAAGCCTAATTTACCATTTTTTCCCAACATTACAAATCCATTGTCGTTGTCGGCAACCAGATCGTATTTGGGCGGAAAAATCTCGCGGCCGTTACCATCGGCCAGGCCTTTCTTGCCGTTCAGGCTGATGCTGTAGCGCCCCGTCGGCAACCAGTTGACACCGTCATAGTTGCACTTGAGAATTTCCTTTCCGGTTGCATTCACCAAGCCCCATTTGCCATTTTTACGTACCGGAGCCAGCCCGTGTTCAAACTGGCTGACGGCCTCGTAGTTGGGCTGCACCACCAGATCTTCCGATTTGTTGATAAACCCCCACTTGCCGAGTATTTTCACGGCCGCCATGTTCTCCGAAAACGTACCAATGCCCTCGTAGCGGTTGGCGATCCGCAGCTTGCCGTTTTTGTCCACAAACCCGTACTTGTTTTTCATCTTCACCCCTACCCGTTCGTTCTTCATGATCAGCAACTCTTCGTAAATGGGTGCAGGCTTCAGAATCACTTTTCCTTGCAGGTTGATCAACCCTTTGTTTTTCGTCTGGAAGACAGTCAGCACGCTGTCTTCCGTAAAATCGGAGATGAAGTCATATTTGATCGGGATCACCTCTTTGCCCTGGTAATTCCAAACGCCATACTTGCCCTTGGCAATGACCCGCAGATAGTTGTGGATCGGCTCGACCATATCGGCTTCGACCAGCATCTCCTTGGTCAGAATGGAAAGCAGTCCCGAACGGCCCTGGGTGTAGTACTGGGCAATGTATTCGTTGATAATCTTGATGTTGTCGAAAACGGGCTCCACGGCCCACGTTCCGCGCAGGTTGATCAGCCCGGCCTGGTTTTGCCGGAAAGCAACCGCATACAGGTTCTGGATATCGCCCAGCCGGGTAAACACCTGGTCACTGACGGGCTGGCCGGTGGCATCGAGCAGCTGCCACACCGTATCTTTCCGGATGGTAAACATGCCGTACCGCTGCACCCGCACGCTGTCGTATTGCATGGGCACAATGGTGCGGTTGGCTTTGTTAAGCACGCCCCATTTGCCCTTCGATTTCACACGAATCAGCAGGCTCGACGTGTCGATGTCGATCTGCTGGTATTGCAGCGGGATGACCACATTGCCCTTGGTATTGATAATGCCATAGTTGTCCTTTTGGCGTACGATGGCCATTTCTCTCACAAAAGGCTGAATCTCGTCGTAATGCGGTGAGATAATCCGGCCGCCTTTTTCGTTGAGCAATCCGACCTTGCCTTCAATCTGGTAGCTGTATACCGACGGATGCACCGGCCGCACGTCCTCGTATTCCATGGTAAGCACAGTCTGCTGCTTCTCATTGACTACCTTCCACTGAATGAACGGCAGCAGGTCGTAGGTGCGGGCACTGCGCCTGAGGATGTCACGGTAGTTGGGTTTTACCAGCATCTTTCCGGTAATATCGACGACGCCCCACTTGCCGTTTTCCTTGACGGTAGCCAGTTCGGTATCAAAATCCTTGATATTATCGTATTTGCCGCCAAACAAGGGCTTTCCGTTGATGTCAAAGGCCTCCCAGCGGGTCGCCTGGTCCTTGCCGATGAATACCTGGAAGTTGGACTGCCGGATGGCTGAAAAATTGAAAGGGATCAGCACCTTGCCCGCCGGGTCGATGACCCCGAAGCTCACTTTGCTGTCGCCGTTTTTATCGGCTTTGCCTTCCAGGCCGGCGATGAACAGGTGGTAATTGGGCTCGGCAGTGAAGTGCGGATACTGCGGCGCGACAATTTCGTCGCCCCGTTCGGAAACCAGGCCGTGCAGCAACTGGGTTTCCTGGCCGCGCACGGTCACAATGGCGATTCCGTTCCGAAATATGCTGATGTTGGTATACGGCTTTTTGGTCAGGAACTTGCCGCGTGTGTTGATCAGGTACCAGGCCCCTTTCCAGATTACCCGTGCCGAACCATTGCTGAACGGAAAGGCTTGTTCGTACTGCGCGGCAATCACATATTTACCCTCGGCATCTTTGTAGCCGTACAAACCCGAAGGGTCTTTGGCGACCACCGGCAGGTTATCGGCACTGGCAGCCACAGAAATGAAACAAACTACTATCCAAACAATCGTCAAAAGATACCTATTCATACGCACAAAAATACACCATAATTTATAGTTTTGAAACACAACTCCCGGCTTGTTTGTGCTTCTGAGTTCACTTTGTCTGTTAACTCGTTCATCTATCAAAAATGTAACGTAAAATCACACCACTAACGTATACAAAAAAAATAGTACCTCCGAAAACGCAAAAAACCACCTATTGCGGTAGGACTTTGAATGCTTGCAGCCTGCCCCTCCAAAATAACGACAAACGGAAATCCTTACCCACGCTTTTTACCAGTTACATGCGATTAAACTTGCCGTAGGACTTGTGCTCATTTCGATGCCGGGTTGACCTGCTAAAGACTATAACCTTCAACTGTAAAAATACCTACGATTAAAAGTACAATATTTGATAGAAGACCTATGAAGAGACCTATCCAGCCAAATGTTCGTAATTCTCTGGCTGAATAAGGTTTTAAGCGGGTTCTTTTAACATGGATGAGTTCTTGTTGTATACGTTTGTCCCAGCCATACCAAACAGAAAAAACGATAATTGCTAGGATACCATAAAGCAAAATTTCATTTAATTTAATATCAAGCATTAGTAAAAGTCTCAATGCCACACAATAGATACATAACATAAACATTGAGATGGAATACTTGGCTACCCGGGATGCTCTTTCTACGGAATTTTTCTTTTCGATAAGAATTCCCGCGCACATAAAATATAGAAATAAAAAGCTAATTGGTGTTTTCATGAATGTAAATCAGCGTATGGCAACTTTAATAGGGTCACATTATATTTATTCTATTACAATGGAGTGCCATTTGTTTGCAGCTTTCAGTGAACCTACCTTTTAGTCAGTCTTCAGCTGATAATCAGGAGATCACCTAGCACACAGACATAGCCAAAACTTACGTCTACCAGCTGTTTCTGCATGTTAATACCCGCCAGATTGAGGCCGAACGGATCGTAATTTAGGCTTTTTTTGCGTGATTTTGCTCTGTTGTAGTCCACCCAAAATAGTATCCCCAACCCCTGCTTGAATTGGCAAGGGCTTGGGTGCTTTGTAGTGCGGCTCCAACCTGACGGCAAGCTACAGGCTTTCATCAGCCACAAGTTACGCTTCGCTAAACTTGCGGCAGAGTGGGCGTAATCAGTAATAAAGCAAACCCATAATTTATAGTAATCCACTGATTTACAGCCATGAACATTCTTTTGATCATCCATACATTTCATTGACTACGGTCGAAAAAAGTGGTATATTTACTCAAGACACTGAAGCCTTATTTTTTGTATGAACCGCCGCCAGCCTACCGAAACAATCATCCGCAAGCTCACCGCTACCTACCTGCAACTGCTGGCCTATGTGGCCCGTCTGGATTACCAGATATATTGCCTGGAGAAACGATTAGCCAAAATAGCCCTTGACGAAGCCAAGTGGCTGGCTCGTCGGGTGTTTCTGACCGACTACCTCCAACACCTGAGCGAGGCGCAGTCCCAACTGGAGGCCCAAGCCTTGCCAGTACGCATGCACCGGGCTCACCAGAAGCGGCTGGACAAGCACATTGCCCAAGCCCGTAAGCAGTGGTATCGCAACGAAATTCACCTGATCAACCTTGAAAAACGCAAGCAGAAGGATAACGTGGTGAAGCTGGTACGCAAGCAAATCCAGCGGGAACAGGTGCAATTGCGGGCCGATCATACATTGGCTACCTTGCAACAACTGGAATACCAGCAACAAATCATCGAACAGGACATCGCCGCACTGGAAGCCGCCCATGCCACCATAGCCGTAAGCAGCAAAAGCGTCACTGTGTCTTTGCCTGTCTCGACGGCTCACGCTGACGTACCAGCCAACGCATCATCGGTGGTGCGTCCATTACGGCCTACCGATCTTGGCAGCCGATTCTTCGGGCCCATTCCTGACCCGGATGGGTGCAGGTTAGAGGGTTGTTTGCAGCTTTCTCCACTGACGGTGGTTGACTTGACACGCCCGGCATCCGGCATATTGTACAGATCACGCTTCCGGTCTCCAAACTTAATTCACCAACCAAGAAAAATTAGAAAAATACAATTTTTACCACAACTATCTTCTTACTTTTTACGACCAAAACTTCGTTGTACGCCTGCGCCTGATCGGACTTTTTTGCCAGACAGTGTCTGCCATCACTTGTGATCTACAGAAACACCATTTCATTATGACGTTCGAATAGCTGGCAATACAGATAAGCCTATGAAATTTTTTCAGGATATGAAAAAATTTCACCCTGCACATAATACCTAAAACCTCTGATTTTTTCTCATATCCTACTGAAGTTTCTTCACCTCAAGGATGAAGTTTTTTCAGTTCTCCCACTGAATTTTTTTCATACCGCCCACTGAAAAAATTTCATACTAACAATAGCAATATATAAATACAATAAAATTAATTAGAATAAGCAATAGAAACAAACAACAGAAAACCTGCTGCGCAGGCGGTTTTGCCTTTGGGTTTTGTAGTCTCATCCGGTCATACCCAAACACTACCAACCCAAAAGTCAAGAGACCAAAAAGACCTTTTTTTGCTTCCATTGCACACCTCAACAACCTCTTATTCGAGAAAACGCATTAGAAGCGTTTTAAAGCCGCGTAACAACTCCAGCCGATGTGTTACTCATTTTTCGCGCGAAACTATCTTAAACGCGACGTAAGAGGCCTTAAAACAAATCCTACCTCCCGGCACAACCCAAGCTTTTTCCAAAATGCCACTAAACCTCCTCTGGAGACTGACAATAATTGGGTGTTACAGGGCATGCCTGCCTCGATTTCCGTGCTCAATCAAACCACCTGTTCATGAGAACTCTCACTTCCCACAAATATTGGATAAATACAATTAAATACTTACAAACATTACCCAGAGAGGGACGTATAACAACCTAACTAAACTACTAGGTTTGTTCAAATTATATAGCCCATAAATGCAAAACCCCTGCCTGTCATGGCAAGGGCTTGATCAGCCTACGGTTTGCATGGAACCCAACCGCAAACCGTAGGTTTTCTGCCAAAAATATCCCCCAGATGGAAACTTGCGGCAGGTTTGGGAAACCAGATTATTTGAGACACTACCTAATCAGGAAACTTAGGTGGTTCCTTGCGCCAATTATAGCGTAGACAATATTTATTCTTTAATCTTTGATCTCTATCAATAACTAATACGCGATTGCCCACCTTATACTCCTGCCTGTAAAATGCTATATTTGGGTCAATATTCTGTTTCCAAAGAGAAAACCTCCCTCTTCTATAAAAAGAAATACCTAAGGGATTTCCGTCTTTCCAGGTTGAATCAAAAGCGATGTTGAAAGAGTATATAAATTTACCTTTGCTTTTGAAGTCAATCTTTTTTTGTCCATCCGCATAAATCAAAAACCGTTCTCCTTTTGGACCCTCCCCCCAAAAATACACTTTCAAAGAATCTACCTGTGCGAAGACGGATATAGATTGATGTAAATTTATCAACAAAAATAAATATCTTTTTTTCATTAGCGTGTTCTCCCACTTTGTATATTCCACATTTGTCTAAAACTAGGCTCTCCTTCCAAATCTCTGCCCATTATGGTTCCGTCTGCGCCTCCATGACCGAGTTGACGTAAAATTTTATGGCCCATTTCATGACTAGGAACTCTACGCTCTGTATTTTGATGAGAGTAATTATAAGGGAACGTGTGCGATGATCATGGTTAGGCTGGTAATTGAGAGATTACCCAACACTTAGACACAGGCACAGCCTATGCCCAACAACACAATATCTATCAAATCCATTTATACGGTTGCCCGCTCAACGGTCGTTTGCCTTCTTTCCATTCTGCACGTAGTTGCTGCAAGGTTTTGTGATTATTTTCGTTCCACCAGTTGAGGTAAATTCGCTTGATTTCGACCATATCCTGATAAGATAATCTGTCGTAATTGTCGTCTTTCACAATCAAAGCATATCCATATACCCTTCTTTTTTCTTGTAGATTATAAGAATCTCTACTCAATAAGAGTTCAATCAAATATGCGGCTCGAATCCCCAAGTAGTTATTTAAAAGACCATTGGGAATATATGACTGCTCTGGCCGTGGTTCAAACCCCACTATTCCAAACTTTCTATTAGTGTCAATTTTTTCGATCAGAATCAAGAATATATCCTTATCCATCTTAAAAAATTGCGCATACTCATGGTAATCGACCAGTTGTTGCTCTGTGAGAAAATCATTCACAGCCTTTTGTCTGTTTTGGGCATTAGTCACGCATCCTACAGTAAAAGCTACAAGGATTACTATGAGACGATTCATGTTTGCGAATAAGTTTGAGATTACCTAAATAGTCCATTTCTCCCGTTGGGCGTAGGCTGTGCCTGTGTCTAAGTGTTAGGCAATCTTCCCATTACCAGATATTACGCGACACTACCTAATATGAGGCTCCACAAACTATTTTTCTATTTGCATATACAATCCAAAAAGAAACTGTCAACTGTTTTAATCCTGTCATTCTTCACTAAACACACGTTTGCCTTCATTGAAATTATACTTTTATCATAAAAAGAATCTGCAAAGACAAACCGGACAATCCTCAAGTCCCCACTCTTCTCATGTATAAAGAAGCTCTGGTCGGCTGTGGCTAAACTCGCAAATGAATAACTTTTCCCCTCCTGTGCATCTATCAACAGATAAAAATTCATTAGTGTATACGATTGTGTCGCGGCTGCATACCTGGATTTGAGCAAAAAATAGCGGGCATTACTGAATTCTATCTTGTAAAAAGAAACCCCTCCTTGTGGTATGTTTGAGACAAAGTCAGTAATAACACTATCCCTTAACTTCATATCTCGAAAGGTAATCACGTACGACTTGCTGTCAATTTGAATCATTTCCTGACTCAGTGAGGTCACTTTAAACGGCACTATTTTGTTACGTACCCAGAAACTATGTATGCCACACGCAAAACTTCTGCCTTTGTTCAACTTGGCTTCTTCTCGCTCAATTGAATCTAATTCATTTCCTTCGATAGAGTCCGAAGCAGTGTTTCTTATGTTACTACCAGAATGCAATACAACTTTTTTTTCATTGTTTTTACAGGAAAGCATATTGCACAGAGATAAAATAAGCACAATCATTTCTAGTCTTTTACGAAAAAACCTTCTTTGTCGGACCTCTGAAATGTAGGTAAGCCTCATGGTAACGTAAAAATGTTGTCTTGACATGAAAGGCATTGTCTGTTATTGGCAATCATATCTTCTTCTGTCAGCAAGAGCAGTCCGGGTTCCTTAAATTGTATGTTTGATCTGAAAATTCTGGTCTTATCAAGTAATATTTTGATCTTGTTAGATGCAGGCACAGCACACACCTTGCAGTAGGGAGGACTAGATTCAATAAGGAGTATGGAATTAGAAGTTGTCAGCGCAATCTGGCTTTACGATACCCAAGATTGAAGATACCATATTTGAAAACCACAAAAAGACCGACACATGACAAGAAGATGCCTGAGATCATTTCAATAAAGATGTTTTCTTCCGGAAATACAAAGATATCTTCATACTTATTCAAGTGCTTCATGCAAAGGCTCTGCCCCACCCGATGTTCTTGACAAAAGGGCGTACCTATTTGCATTGAGTAGATTTTTTGCTGGTACTCAAAATGAACAAATAACTTACTTCGTCTACTGCCAATGCAATCGTTGGGTAGCTTGCGGATGATTACTTCCACCAATGAGCCTTCTTGCTTTACTTCGAGTTCACGAAAATTATGCAACATTGTGAATATCGGAAGGATTACCAATGCCAGTCCTGCCAGTGTAATTCCTGCTTTCATCATCGCGGTGAGGGGCTTTGAGAAACATGTGTACTCTCAGTTGCAACCGTTAATCTTTTATCCGTGAAGCCGGAACAGTCTTTGACAATAGCAGCCTCAGATGCCATCTGAATTGTTCATCTTTACCGTTTACGAGTATATAGTAGGATAGCTATCAGTAAAGACGCGATAATAATGCTCCTTATACCCCAACCCCAGTCTGACTCGACTGGAACTTTATGTCCAGACCCATGAGCCATACACCAAAAAAGTAGATTACCTATTAAGAAGAATATGAGAACAATCTTTAGTACTGTTGAAATTCTACTCATAGCATAACACAGTGCTTCTTTTGGTTGATTGTAGAGAAATCGCTTACTTTCATTCTCTTTACCTATGATAAAAGCTTGAAAAAGTGCCTTTTGAACAACTAATCCTGTTATTGCTTCCTACATTCTACACCGCAGCCAAATACTATCCCCTCTCCCCTCAAAACCCCCGGTCTTCCACATAGACGGAGGTATCCTCCCAGCGGCCTTCGAGTTTCAGGTCGCGCAGGGTTTGGGACAATTGCTCGGACAACGACTTTCCTTTCTTGATTTTCTTGTCGGTCAGGCGCACCAGTGTTCCGGTCGTTTCCAGGCTCTTCTCATGCACGGGTTGCAGTCCGCTCACGGCAATGTACCAGTCGGGATTGTCCGGTTTCCGGTACTTGTAGAAATACACATAGCCCCGCTTCAGGTTGTAGCCCGTCAGTTGGCGGCTCAGGTAACTGATGGTGTCGGCTCGTGCCAGGTACGCTTCCTGCTGGTACAAAAGGCTGCGGGCCATGGCCTCCTGCGACACATATTTCTTGGGAAACCTGTCCAGTTGCCGGATGGCACGCAGCTTGATGTACAGCGGTACCCGGTACTGGTCGTTGGCCGCAATTGCTTTCAACAGGCTGTCGGCCACCGGCTGTTTGTTTTTCAGCAGCAGTGCGGCCACCTCAATGAGCAGCGACTGGTCGGAGGATTGCAGCAGACGCTCAAAAAACCTGTCAACCGTTTTGTGGGTAGTCAGGTACGGGGCCAGCAAGGTTGCAAAATCAACCAGTTCCGAGCTGCTTTCCAGTTCGGACGGCTCGTAATAGGCCTCGTCCTCCGTGTTCTCTTCCGCCAGCTGGCGTTCCTCTGCCTTGGCAAAATGCCGCTTGGATTCGATGCGCGCATCGTAAATCATCTGGCTCAGGTAAGGTTCGTAAGACTGGCGGCTTACGTAATTGCTATCGGCCAGCGAAGCCAGCAGGCCATACACCGAACTTTTGTAGTCGGACAACGAAGCCAGCTTGAGCAGGTCAGGAAACAGCACCTTCGCCAATGCCAGCGAATCGTGCAAGGGCGAAAACAGTCCGTGAATGTCGCTGGTATTGTTGAAAATGGGCGTTTCGTTCAGCACAATCTCCTTGAATGCCGCGTATGCTTCGGGCGTTTTCTGCAAGGCCAGGGCATTGAGGATGGCATATTGCAGGGTGGTGGTATCGTTGGATTGCTGATACGCCGCCTTCAGGTAAGGGACAATGCTGGCGTGCCGGATGCTGCCCAGCTGCCCGATGAGCAAGCGTTTGGAATCCAGGTAGCCTTTGTCCCTGGGGTTCAGCTTCCGTAGGGTCTGGATGATGCGCGCCGCATCACTTTCGGTGAACTCGACGTAATGAATGGCATCCTTGGCATTTTGCCGGATTTCCGGATTCGCATGCGTAAAATCCTCCAGGAATTCGGCAGCCCGGCTGGCATACACCGACTTCCCGACGGCGGTTCCGGTGGGCAGGAAACTGTCGAACAGCGTTTGTACAAAAGCCGACCGTTCCTGCAAGGTATCCGCCGCCGCCTGCAAGGTGTACAGCACCCGGTTGCGCAATACAAACCGGTAGACCAGGCTACGGGAACTGTTGGTGTCACGCAGTACCACATAATAGGAAACGGCATCACCCAGGGATTTCTGTTCTTTTTTCGCTACTATTTTCCCCTGCATGATCGGCTCCAGGTATCCTTCCCAAAACCGTTTTTCACTCGAAAAGCTATAGTATTTCGGAAACTTCTGGTATGAAACGGTCACTTCCTCACCCGAACTGGGCGAGGCGAACGTCAGCGATTTCTGCACCATCCGGTAATCCTCGTCTTTGGTTCCGGCTTCGGGCAGGTAGTCGCTGTACAGATTGCGCAACTTCTCCCCTTCGTCAGGTTCGCTGCCTTTGGGAATCTTTACGGAAAAAGCCAGTGTGGTATCGGTATAGGTCAGCACCTGTTCCTGTGTGAAATCCTGAAACGAAAACGAATCGAAGAAGTCCTGTACGGTTTTGCGGTCTTTGGTATAGTTGGCCGAAAGCACATAGTAGTGCACCCCCTTGATAACAAACCGCGTCAGGTTATGGCTCCCGTTCCTGGTTTTGCTGACAACCTCCAGACAGGGATATCCCTTGTACGTCAGGAACTTGCGCGACACCGTCTTTTTGATAAAATCCGACGCCAGGTAGCTTTCTTCCATGATGCTCAGGTCGGTGGTATCTTCTTCCAGGTCCACCAGGCCCGTGGCGCTTTGGCGCTGCACCAGGTAGGTGTTGCCAGTCGTTTTGTCCCAGGCCTCCCATACGTTTGTCTTTTCCGAGCCGAGGCTTTCGTTGGAGGCAGGCACATGCGGCATCCGGACCTGGAAACCGCCTTTGACCGGCGTAAATGCCTGCCAGGGGGTGGAGGCAATTTCCTTCAGGCGGATGGAATTGAAGAAACGGTCGGCCTCCTTGCCTTCCACATAGTCGCCGGTGCCGCTCATTTTGAAGATGAAAACCTCGAAAGGGGTAACCAGGATCTGGTAACGCTGGCTGTCGCCCCGCCGGGAGCGGTTGGTTACATTGAAACCCGGATAGCCGTTTTTGGTTACGGGTGTCTTGGAAAGGATTTTTCCCGGAATGTGCTCGTACAACAGGCTGTCGACACGGCTGAGAATGGCTTCGGGCGACTGCCCCAGGAATAATGCGTTTGTCTTGACACGGCTCACGGCGTAGTAGGTTCCGTTGGCCAGGTCGGCATACTGGCGCTGCACCAGCAGGTCCTGGTTTGAGAAATCATACAATTTGCCGGGCAGATCCACCTGAAACCAACCGTCCTCGGAGGTTTGGGTTGCAAACGTTTGCTCTACCCGCAACTTTTCAATCTGGTCCTTCTGTTCGCTGTCCCGTTCACCCATCCTGATCGGCTTGACCGCGTATCCCGCCTTGCGCAGCATGTTGATCAGGCCACGTTCGCCGGGCAAATGCGCCGCTCCCACCCCGACAAACAAGCTGGACCGCTGCACAATGGAGTCGATGGCGTGAAACATGTTTTCGTTGCGCCGGTAGAGGAATTTCTCCAGGAAGGCATCCGAACGGTATTGTTTGCGCGACAGCGAATCGAGCAGATCCAGGTTGCCGCTACGGTAGGCATCGGTCAGGATGTGCGGTTGCAGCATCTTGTATTCGTCCTCATCGAGGTCATCGGCGCGGTTTTTCCTGCCCTTCATTTCCTTGGCCATGTCGCGCAGGGCCTCCAGTACCAATTGCTCCGATTCGCGGAAATTTTCCACCCCGGTGGCGCGTTTCCCCAGCTTTTTGCCCACCTGGTAAATGTACAGGTCGAGGAATGTATTTTCCTCAAACTCCTCCATGGTCAGGTACGACCGGTACAACAGCTGATTGAGCATTTCCGGATCGTACGATAATGCCGCCTGCAAGAGGTTGCGCGAATCGGACAGGGTGAAGGTATTGCGAGCCAGAACACCACTCCGCCGCCGGCCCTGGGCCGCACGCACCTTCTGAAAAACCGATTGCGTGTAATCGTCCTGCATTTCGTCCGGATTGGTTTCCAGCGCCACTACGTCCGCATTTTTGATCGAGGTATAAAACGCGTCGCCCAGATGAAACGCTACCTTGGAACTCACGTGCATGGTTCCGAACAGGTACGAAGGTTTTTTCAGGTTTTTGCCGGAAATTTCCCAGAGCAACCCCTGGTACTTGACAGCAGAATTTTGTGCGACGGAAAACAGACAACCCACTCCGAAAAGAAGGATACTCAGGCGAATTTTCATAGAAGCGTAAAGATAAACCGATAGCAAAGGTAATGCTTATTTGCCTGATACTACAGCAGTTGTAAGGTTTAAGATAAAATGGATGCCGGATTCCCGGTGCGGGATGCCCGTCTCCGGATACAGGAAAACAGGAAAATAGTATCTTTCCGAAACGCAAAACCCCGGATTATCCATCCTGGCTTGTGTTCCATTATAGTAGGGTGCATTTCAAAACCCCTCTCTCCTGTGGCTGTGGAGAGGGGGGTTGGGGTGAGGCTTTCAAATCGCCCGGTCGAGGTGCGTATAGCCGCCGTCCACAAACCAGTGCTGGCCTGTAATGTGCGACGCCCGGTCGGAGATCAGGAAAAGGGTACTCCAGGCAATTTCTTCGGAAGTAGTCATGCGCTGGCCCAGCGGAATGTTTTTGGTGATCGAATCCAGCTTTTCCTGCGGGTTCGGAAACGTATTCACCCACCGTTCGTACAGCGGCGTCCATACTTCGGCCGGTGCAATGGCATTGACGCGGATGCCATACGGGAGCAGTTCCACGGCCCACTCGCGGGTCAGGCCCAGTTGGCCGGCTTTGGAAGCCACATACGCCGAAGTCCCTCCCTGGCCGGTAACGGCAGTTTTGGAACTGATGTTGACAATGCTGGCTCCGGGCGACTGTTTCAGCGAAGGCAAGGCGTAATGGGCCATGCAATAGTAATGGTAAACATTGTTTTGTAGCGACGCCAGAAACTTGTCCGGACTGCCGTTCTCCAGGCCAACGCCGTCGTTCAGGCCCGCGTTGTTGACCAACGCGTCGATTTTCCCGTAGCGGGCCAGGGTTTCGTCAATGGCTTTTTTGCAATCAGCTTCCGAGCTCAATTCAGCCGTGACGGCCAGACAGTCGTAGCCCGACAGACGCAATTCGGTTTCGAGCTCCTTGCCTTTCTCCGCCGACCGTCCGACAATGACAGGAATGGCGCCTTCTTTGGCACTTTCGCGAACAATAGCCTCACCGATGCCGCTGTAGCCGCCGGTTACAATGATTACTTTTTTGTCTAAATGTAAATCCATAAAAAATAAGTTAGTAAGTCGTTCGCAATTAGCTGTCCGGTTTCAATGTATCAGATAAAAACAAGTAAGTACTAAACTACCGCCTGTTTAGTTACTAGTATTCTCTACCTTGGTCTACGCCGCTTCACCGTAATATAGTGGCACACAGACCACGGCAAACTTCAGTTAAACTATTGATTTTCAAGTACTTAGTTGCACATAATCTGACCTATTCCTCTACCCACTCATGATCGACGACAGTTTCAAAAATAGTATCCTTTAAAATTCAAAAACACCCACTGATCCTTAATCCGGGCCGAAGATTAATATTTCTACGAAATACGCCAGAATTTTCAGAAAATAGTCCTATTTTACTGAAAGTTTTTACTCACCTTACAATCCACAAACCCGTTTTCACTATGAAAGCCATTCGTTTTGCATTCGCTTTGCTCATCGCATGTGTTGCGTTCAATTATGCTCAGGCCCAGACTTCCGGTAACAAACCCGATGCCAGCAAACCTGACAGCGTGTCCATTTTGAAGGAGTACGCCGGCACATACGCCATCAAAGGCTCGGGCGATTTCAGCCAGGCCTTTGTGACTACCGAAAACGGAAAGCTGTTTGGCTCTACCGATACGCAGTCGCAACAGGTTCCGCTTTCACCGACCAAGACTCCGGATGCGTTCTCCTTCACGGCTCCGGACAATTCGCTGGATGTACTGGTCACATTCCTGCGTGACACCGAGCAGAAAGTATCGGGCATCAAGATTTATTACAACGGCACTGAAGTGCGCGGTGAAAAGACGAAGTAAATTGCCTCCCCTAAATCCCCTCCCGTGGAGGGGACTTTTTCAGTTTCGAATAATGCACTCCAAAATTCCAAATTTGGAATAGACTCTTCGAAACGTATGCTTATCCCTCAACACGAATGCGTTTCAATGCTTCCCGCTTGCTCAGGCGGGACAACGGCTCGGAAGCCACAAATTCGCGCACCACTTCCGGATACACATACGCATATTCGCGCAAGGCCCAGCCAATGCCTTTCTGGATGAAAAACTCCTTCGAATCAGCCCGGCGGCGAATGAGGGCAAACAACAGCTCCCGATCGGTGGCCTGCTTGTATTTTCGCTGAAAGATAATGGCTGTTCGTTGCAGCCAGAAGTTGTCTGATTCGATCCAGCGATGGGAAACTTCGTGCATTCTTTCAGGATGCTGCTTGAAATAGGGCGCCACGAGCAGCGACGAAATCGCATCTACCGTATCCCACCACGACCGTTGTGTGATCATGCTTTCGATCAGCGAAAGGGAATCCTCGTGCCGGTAATAGCGACAGGCGGCAACCAGCTCAAGGGCAAAGTACTGAAAATCACGTTCGGTTTGCTGCCAGAGTTCGGGAACCAACGCTTCCAGCTCTTCCACCGACGGCAAGCCGTATTCCTGGATAAACTGCTTGTCGATCAGTCGACGTTGCGGCTGTTTGATGCCGTAAAACTCGAACTGGTAGCGCATGTACCCGCTCATTGCTTCGGCATAAGTAGGATTGGCATGGGCACGGTACCGTTCGGCCAGCGGATGGATGTAATCGTCAAAGATGTTCATAAAAAAAGCGGGAGTACGAAATTCGGATTACGGAAGGAGGATTGCGGATTGAAGGGTTTTCTGTATTTTTAAGATACTATTTTCCACTCCGCAATCCCAAATCCGCCATCCAAATTCCTTTCATTCGTTCATCAGTTCGTTCACCAGTTTTGTCACGCCTTCACTGGCTTTGGCTTCGATCAGATGCAGATTCGGACGCGGATTTACGTGAGGCAAACTTTTGTCAATCACATATTTAGGCACTTCGTCCGATACGTAGTCCATTAACCCCGCAGCGGGATAAACCAATAACGACGTTCCGATGATCATAAAAATATCCGCAGCGGAGGCTTCTCGAGCAGCCGTTTCAATGAGTGGCACCGACTCGCCGAACCACACGATGTGCGGCCGCAACTGCGAGCCCTTTTCGCATTTGTCGCCCAGCTTGATCTCCCAGCCGTCCATGTCATACACCAGCCGCGGGTCCAGGGTGCTGCGCGACTTGAACAATTCACCGTGCAGGTGAATGACATTCGTCGAACCGCCCCGTTCGTGCAGATTGTCCACGTTCTGTGTCACGATGACCACGTTGTATTTTTCTTCCAGTTTGGCAAGTCCGTAGTGAGCCGCATTGGGTTCAACTGTTTGGGCTTGTTTGCGGCGCTGGTTGTAAAAGTCAAGCACCAGTGCCGGATTGCGCCGCCACCCTTCCGGAGAGGCTACTTCCATCACATCGTGTCCTTCCCATAATCCATTGGAGTCGCGAAACGTCGCAATGCCGCTTTCGGCGCTGATTCCGGCTCCGGTCAGCACCACAATTTTCTTTTTCATAGTGTACGTTGGTTTTCAAACCCGTTGGTTTGTCAGTAATGAAACAATGGCCCATGATCTCTGATTCCACTCAGAAATCCGGGTACATTCTGCAAAAGTAGCGAAAGTGTCAGGGTTTTCGCCTTGGAAAAGATACTATTTTGACGTGACTTCCCCGAGCGGAACTTGTCGCCGGGAAAATTCTTTTGATCCCTCTGTCAACCGCGCAGCAGACTCGTTCGTAGATTTTCCCGACGGCCGACAGAAACTGATTAGACCAATCCTGTTCCTGTCAGCCTGCGAACTAAACTCTATTCTATATGAAAGCCTCTCTGATTCTTTGCACAATCCTTTTGTTCATGGGCCTCTGGTCTTGTACGTCCAAGGACGGAACGCCCACAGCCATGCTCAACGAAAATCCGGACACGACCCAGCTGGGTACGCTGCTGGCACAAGGTTCGTTTGTATCCGATGCACACCAAACCTCAGGCAAAGCCGGTATTTACAGTAAAAACGGAGCCAACGTACTGGTATTTGAAAACTTCAAGACCGACAACGGGCCGGACCTGCGGGTATACCTGGCACAGGACCGTTCCGCCCGGATGTTCCGGGAAGTCGGCAGGCTGAAATCGACCAACGGCGGTTTCAATTATGTCCTCCCGTCGGACCTGGAAATCAGCCAGTACCCCTTGGTGCTGATCTGGTGTGAGGATTTTTCGGTACTGTTTGGCAACGCCGAACTCAAGACAGCCATGTAACTTGCGTGTGCCGCACCACGTACCCGCATCCTTAAAAAATGGAGAATAGCCTTTGGGGAAGAATCAAGGCCCTGTCATTGCCCTGTCGGAAAAGCATTTCATGGCCCGGGCTCGGGTGTGGCAGCATTTTTATAGTGTATCCTGCAACCATTGCCGGGTCCCGGTTTTTGCCCTGGCCAACGATCGTATTTCTGTAACTGCCATCAATCCATTTCGTAACTTATCAGCCATTCGCTCATCAATATGCTTTTACAACAATCGTCCCTTCATACGCTCCAATCGTTGCAGTCGCTCATCGAGCAGCTTTCCGACCAGGAATACGCCCAGTCGCTGGCGGTATTGTCCGGAAATTCCATTGGCAAGCACGTGCGTCATATGCTGGAGTTTTACGAATGCCTGTTTGGTGACCTGAGCAAAGGCTGTGTCAATTATGACGCCCGCCAACGGAACCTGCGGCTCGAAAACGACCGGCAATTTTCGCTGGAAGTTTTGCGGCACCTGACCAAACAGATTCAGGCGGTGACAGCCGATGTGCTGCTTCAGTTGCAGGTATCCATGGCGTCGGACGAAGTTTCGGTGACCGTACCGACAACGTTGTACCGTGAGCTGGTGTATAACATCGAGCATTGCATTCATCACCTGGCGCTGATACGGGTTGCCATCGAAACGTCCCTGCCACATGTTCCTTTGTCGGCCCAGTTCGGTGTAGCGTACTCCACCATCCGTTACCAGCAAGCCAATGCCTGAAACAAAACAGTAGGATTTCAATCGCCCAAACCCATGTGTACAGTCACGTTCCTTCCCCTGCCCGGCTCGGGATTCATCCTCACCTCCAACCGCGACGAGCAGCTTCACCGCTTGCCCGCATTGCCACCGCAGTGGCACCAGGCGGGTGCGGCGGCCCTGGTGTTCCCGAAAGACACCCAGGCAGGCGGCACCTGGATTGCCTCATCGGGAAAAACGACGGTGTGTCTGCTGAACGGAGCCTTCGATTGGCACATGTCCCGGCCACCGTACCGAAAAAGCCGCGGGCTCATGGTACTCGATTTTTTCAATTATCCGTCGGTGCAGGAATTTGTGACAAGCTACGCATTTGACAACATGGAGCCGTTCACGTTGCTGGTCGTCAATCATTCCCATGCCCCGGACCTGACCGAAATCCGCTGGACCGAATCGGGCCGGCTGCACGTAACGGCCAAAGACACTGCCCACCCCCATATCTGGTCTTCGGCGACGCTGTACACGTCGGCAGTGCAAGAGCAGCGCCGGCAGTGGTTTTCCGAATGGCTGGCCCAACATCCGGACTACCAACCCACGGACATCCGGGCGTTTCACCAGCATGCCAATGCCCAGGATCCGACGAACTCCGTGCTGATGCGGCGGTCTGGCGTGGCTACTGTCAGCATCACCTCGGTTGTGCACACTTCCCGTCAAACCAGTTTCTGGTACAAAGACCTGAAGCACAAGGAAACAACTTCTTTCAACCTGGAACTTCTGTCTGCCTGATGCGTATGCCTTCGTTCAAAACACCGCTTTTTCTGGTCAAACTTACCAACTACGAGTACTGGACCTGGTGGGTATTTTACCTGCCCATTCTTCCTTACTGGTTATATCTGGCTTTCAAATCACGCAGCCTGACGTATTTCACCACGACCAATCCGGGCATCGAGGCCGGCGGATTTTTCGGCGAAAGTAAAATAGCCATTCTCAACAAGATTGCGGATAAATACAAGCCGCGTACATTGTTCATTCCGAACGGCCTGCCGTTTGCAACCATCGAGCAACGGTTGTCTCAGGCCTCCATTGCCTTTCCGCTGGTTGCCAAACCCAACATTGGCGAACGGGGCAACCAGGTGGAAAAAATTCACAACGGAGAGGAATTGCAGGCCTATCTGGCTTCACACCCTGCCGATGTGATCTTGCAGGAATTTGTGGATTACGAGCTGGAAATGGGTGTTTTCTTTCACCGTCATCCCAACGAAAACCGGGGGAAGGTGAGTTCAATCACCTTGAAGAAGTTTCTGTCAGTCACCGGTGACGGCACATCGACCATCGCAGAGCTGATGGAGCAAAGCGACCGGGCACGGTTTCAATTGGCCAAATTCCGGAGCCGCCTGGGCAACCAGATGCAGCAGGTACTTGCCCAAGGCGAAGTGAGATTGCTGGAGCCCATTGGCAATCACTGCCGCGGCACTTTGTTTTACAGCGGCAACCACCTGATCGACAGCCGGTTACACGAACTATTCAGCAATATCGCCCTGCCCATCGATGGTTTCTATTACGGCCGGTTCGACATCAAGGTCCGCAGCATTGCCGATTTGTATGCCGGGCAACACATCCGTATCCTGGAACTCAACGGGGTCAGCGCCGAACCGGCGCATATCTATGACCCAGGCTACACGCTGTGGCGCGCGTACCGCGATTTCATCCGCCACATGAACATCATGTATCGCATTTGTGAACAGAATATCCGCAACGGGGTCAAACCGGTTGCCTTGCCGGAGCTTTGGACAATGGTAAAAAAGCACTTCTGGCCGTCTGAGACGGTGCAGATGTGATGGGGTTTTGGTGGTTGGGGAGATAGTATTTTGGACTGTTTCGCGTTTGCCACTATGGAGTTGTGTAGTGAGAACCTATCAGCTTTACTTCTTTTTGTATCTTTTCTTATTTTCATTGCTAAACACAATAACTAGTATCCATGGGCTTCTTTCAAACTTTCCCATTCTGTAAAAAACATCCCAGTCAGGAATGGATTTTACCACTCTTACAGCCTCTTTGTCAAAGACATCATTGACACCTTTCTTCACTTCCACACTGTCAATTATTCCTTTTTCATTAGCAGAAAACTGAACAAAAACTCTGACAGGTTTGTCCTGCCTGGGTAATTGATCCCAACGTATGTTGCGATAAAGGTACTTGTTAAGTTTATTGTTGTCCTTACTAAACTCCGACTGTCTTGATTTTGAATTATCATATATGATTGTGCCTTGTAACTGACCGTTTTCAATTTCAAAAACAACCTCCCGTTCATAAAGTGATCCGTATCCCATATGAATATAATGGATCAGCTTGCCTTGTGGTGAAAGGATATCTGCCGTTACCCAGTCGGCTTTTACTTTTCCATTTATGTATTTTTCACCAAAGAGTCTTTTTAGGTCTGCCTGAATTTTATCTTTGCGCAAGCAACAACTGTAAATCCCTATTAAGTAAAGTTCATTTCCCACTATCTCCCAAGTAGCCTCGTACCCTCTCCAGCATGCAGTTGAACTACAGCCCTCTTTATCTCCAAATAGTTTAACTCTTAGCTTTTCAATATCAGGAAGTTGCTCTAAGGGATTGGAAAAAATGGACAAAGTGTCTCCATTATAAATCAGTTTATCTGGAGCTTGTGCTGTTCCCAAGCTTTTGAGACTAAACGTTGTCACAATTAAAAACGTCACTATATAATTTCTAACGTTCAAAGTGAAGTTGTCTTTTAAGTTATGTAAAAAGCATACGGGTTGTTCCGCATTTGCAAATGCGGAATACATTGCTAACCCTCATTTTCTAAACCAAATTCACGACACCAGTAATCAACTAAGGACATACCATAAACAATAACATCGTTGCCATGGACTGAAATTACAGGGGATAGTGACTTATCAGTAAAAACTACTAAGGCTCGATGTACATACAATGGAATAAAACCAACTACGTCATTTGCATTGAATCCTTTTGCTACAAGTACCTGATTTACATATTTACTATTGGTATTAATTTCTTCTATCAACCACCGCGCGCGTGTAAAGTCATCGGGATACTTATATTCATCGTCTTCAACCCTATCCGGATCAATAGATATCTCATCCCTATCAAAACCGTTGACTATGAATAACATTTTCCTGTATTCATCAGGAAATTCAAATCCAAATAAATTTTCTACCTCTTTGATTTGAGTACTATTTAAGCCTGTATTCCACTTGGTTCCTGGCTGTATCTGAAATCCCCAGCACTCTTCCAATTCCCGATCTTCAAACAACTGTTCAGATTTAACTTTAAACTCATCCCAATTCATAACTTCATTCTTAATGAATTTCTTTTAATAGTATGACAATGGTAAAAAAGCACTTCTGGCCGTCTGAGACGGTGCAGATGTGATGGGGTTTTGGTGGTTGGAGAGATAATATTTTTATTTCCTGTCCGGGTAATTCTTCAAAAGTTGGCCTCTAAAGGTGTCTAACCATTCTTTTTCGCTGAAATTATACTTTTCCTTTATGTAAGTAGGCTCGAAATTCATCAGATATCCATAATTCTGTTCCAAGAGAGTGGCAGATCGCAAATCACTTAAGCTTCGAAACTCGGCAATAGCTTCTGACAATTTAGCATAGTTAATTGAAAATGGGTTTGTATAATCACCACCTGATAACAAGCCTTCTTTTCGTTTCACCAGAGGATTATCTTTCAACTTTCCGTTAGAATTGATTTTATTAAACTGTTCAATTCCTTTCTTAGATGGAACGCCAAATACATAATTTGTAAGGATTGCATTTAAAGACGCCTGTTCGGCTTTATCTAACTCATTTATTGCGTAATAATTGGCAGCCAACAGTGTCCAGGAATCACTATACTCACCAAACATCGCTACTGAATGCTCTAATCTTTGTATGGCTTCTTCCGTTTTTCCTATCTTTGTTAACACCCTTGCCTTGTTGAAAAGGCTCAAGAAAAATGCAGTATCGTTCAAATTGACCCAAGGTCCCTCTTGTCCATTCGTTTCTTCGTACCAAGCCAGGAATGCCTTCAAGTCTGGAAATTCTGGTACAAGAGACCATTCTTCATGTCTTTTATTACAGATTATGGGCTCATCATTTTCTTTACCCAATTCCCAATACAATCCATAATTGTCACCGGCACCGTCACTGGCTTCTTCTATTTCCCAAAATCCAATCGGAGGAAATATCCAATAAATATCTCTCTTTAGTAAAGTTATTTTTTCAAAGCCAACAGGTAGTTTCATTTAATCTCTGATATTCAAAGTCAGGTTTTCTTTTAAGTTGTGGAAAAAATAAAAGTTATTCCGCATTTGCAAATGCGGAATAACTACAAGTAGATAAAACGGGGTTTTACCTTTTCCAATGATACTATTTTCAATACAACGCTCCCGGATAATAGGTTTTCCGTAACGTTGTGTAGGACTGTGAAGTGGACCCTGACCGCACCGGACGCAACAGGCTTTCGTTTTTCCGCAAATCGGCAATGTCAATCTGTTTGGTCTGAAAAGCTCGTTTCAGCCAGTTCAAGGCTTCCTGCGGTTTGTTTTGCTGCGCCGACAAGCATCCCATTCCCAACAGGACCAGTCCGTCGGTGCTTCTGAGGGCATAACCTTTTTTCAGGTAACGGGCGGCGGCATTCACCTGATTCTTGTGCAAATGGGCCAGTCCGTAATACGTATAGAACCTGGCATTGGCCAGCTTCGGATTCTTCAGTTCGTAGAGAGTGAAGTCTTTCAAGGCATCGTCCATTTTGTTGAGCTGGTAATGGCACACACCGCGCAGGTAGCGGGCATCGGCCAGGGTTTGGGCATTGTCAAGCACGATCACCTGATTGAATGCCGCCAGAGCTTCGTCGTACTTTTCGGCTTTCAGCGATGTGTTGGCGTAGGCATACTGGTAAGCCAGCTGGTTGGGTTGTTGCTTGGCCGCCCGCCCGAATGCCATCGCCGCATTGGCATATTGTTTCATTCCCTGATAAGCCACACCCCGCTGGTAGTAAGCTTCGGTATTGGTAGGGTCGTAGGTCAGCGACTGGTCGGCACTTTGGGTGGCGTTGGCGTATGCCTGCATCTGGTTCTGGGCTTTGGCCACTTCGGCATAGAGCAGCGCCAGTTCCTTTTTCAGGGAAGCATCCACCTGCATTTTGCGCTGTTGTTCCTTGTATTCGGGCACCAGCACTTCAATCAACCGCTGGTAGTTGGCAATGGCCTGTGTGGTCTGGTTCATGGCCAGCAGCACCTCTCCCCTGCTCCGGTACGCATCCAGGTACGTAGGATTGTGCTGTAACGCCAGGCCGAAGCTTTCCAGCGCTTCTTTGTTTTGCTTCAGCTGCATCTGTGCCAGGCCTTTTTTGTAATACCCTTCGCTGCTGCGGCTGTTGGCCTGAATGGCCGTGTTGTAATGCTCCAGTGCTTTCCCATAGTCCTTTTTGTCGAAAAAGACATCGCCGCGCGTAACCCAGACACTGCTGTTCCGTGGATTCAGTGCCAGGGCCAGCGTGAACATCCGCTCGGCTTTCCGGGAGTCGCGGTTCCGCAGGGCCGTTGCCCCCATGCTGTGGTAGTCGTTGCTTTTGGCCCGGATCAGGCGCGTCGTTGTGCTATCCGCGCCGCCAAGCGTCGAGGCTTTCCGGAAATCGGCAGCAGCGTCTTCGGTTTTATCGAGTTCGGCCAGGGTGATGCCCCGCTGGTAATACGCTTCCGTGTAGGTCACATTGATTTCCAGGGCTTTGGTAAAGCTGCGCCGCGCCGCTTCCAGGTCATGGTTACGGTATTCCAGCAGTCCCTTCTGCAAATGGTACAGCGGATTGCCCGGCGACAGCGCGATGGCTTTGTCGTAATCGGCAACGGCCTGTTTGGTAAGTCCGAGTTGTTCTTTCAGACGGGCTTTTTTCAGGTAATACTTCGCTTCGTCCGGCGAAATTTTGGTCGTAATGTAATCGTAGTCGATCACTGCTTTGTCCAGTTCCTTGAGATTTTCGTAATACGCGGCCCGGGCCAGGTACGCATCCAGGTAGTGGGGGTCCAGCCGAACGGCTTCCGAGAAGTCTTCCTGGGCTTTGGCGTAGGCATTGCGTTGCGAGGAACGGGTGTAGCAAAGGGCTCGCAGCAAATACAAATCCGGATAGTCCTTGATGACTTTCTGCTTGGTTTTCAGCTTGATCAACGCGTCACAATCGTTGGTAGCCTCGGCGATCTTTCCGGTTTCCAGTTTGGTGCGGATCGGCAGCACTTCGCTGATGCGGTCGGTGAGCAAGGCAATCTGCGGACGGATGCGGGCCGCTGCTTCGGGCTGCGCCTCCAGGGCCTTGCGGTAAAAGCTCAGCGACTCGTCGTAGCTGCGGTTTTTCTGGTAAAACTCGGCAGTCTGGAGCAGCGTTTCCAGCTTGTTTTTAAAGTCCCGCTCAATTTTCTGAATCTGTAACCGTGGCAGCGGCGAAAAGCTGTTGTATTCAATGGCCTTGCGGTAGGCATCCAGCGCCGTCGGGTAGTCGTTGTTTTCCATGGCGGTGTTGGCAATGCGGATGGCCTCGTTGTAAGCCGCCTCCCTGGCCCGCTTTTCTTCTTCGGCCCGTGCCAGTGCGACTTTGTCAATGGCTTCCCTGACAGCCACTTCGGTTTCGGCGGAGGTCTTGTTGCCCATGGCGATACTATTCTCGGCATCACCCACCACCTGCACATCGTTTTCCCTGGAAGTGATCGGCTTTTGCGGATCGTAGAAACCAATGCTGTAAATCAGCGCCTTCCAGCGGTTCCCGTTCTTTTCAGCCCGGACAATCGCCTGGCGGGTCTGGCGTTTGTAGGCGGTGTTCTTTTGCGTATGCTTGCCGGCAAACTGGCAGTCGAAGACCACTTTCACGTAGAAATAGTCTTTCTTTTTGACGTTCGACAGCCGGATGTTGGAAAAAGAAATGGAAGGATCGACGCTTTTGGCGTAGTAGACATCCAGTGTATGGATGTATTTATCAACCGGCAGGTCTTTGGTTTTGCCCAGCCGGAAATCCGGGTCAATGTCATCTTCGATGATCGCCGATGCGTTGTAAAAAATCTGGTTGCGGGAACCGGGTGCGTAACTTTTGTCGATCACTTCCGCCACCACATTGGGCGCGTTGTCCGCAAAGGCAACGAAGTTGAGCAGTTGCTCCAGTTCGTTGATTACATTTTTGGTCTGGTAACTGATTTCACCGGTTTCTTTGACACTGAGCTGGCCCTGTCCAAAGCCCTGAACGGAAAAACCCAGTACCAAACCACTCAACAAAAGGCTATGTAACAAATAGTTCATGTGATAAACCAACACAAGGGTAATGAATGAAAACACTCGCTGCCGAAGGCAAAAAACAGTAGGTCTGAAAAAAGCAAAACCCCAGCCGACCGCAAACGGCCGGTGCTATTACACGTAACGATAAAAAGGACCGTTTGCTTACATTCTTTCCAAAATTATAACTAATCACTAAAATATTGGTTTTGTCTCTTGGGCAGGTAAATAAAAAGTACCTACTTTGTTTATCAATCGGCCATTTCTATACAACTCTATGCATAAAAGAATATTCCTGCTACTTTTTTTCGGCGCAATCGCGTCAAACCAGTTGCGGGCACAGCAATTATTGGGTATTTCAAACAGCAATTATGCCGGTACCAATGGCATTTACCTCAATCCTTCGTCCATCGCTGACTCCCGTTACGGCTTTTACTTCAACTTAGTTACAGCACAAGGCAGCCTGACCAACAATTACTACCGGTACGACTCACGCTATTCCCTGCTCCGGCTGGCATTCAACGGCTTCAACGAGCCGTATAACCTGCGGCCCGAATACTACCAGGAACTGGGCCATGACCGCACCAAAATTTTTGACATCCGAGCTGAAGTACGGTTGCCTTCGCTGATGGTCAAGCTAAGCCCCAAACACAGCATCGCCTTTACCAACCGGATGCGCGGCAGCTTCGAAGCCACCAACGTGACTCCTTTCATTGCCAATGATTTTCGTAACAACAACCTCACGCTGGTAAGCATCCTGAGCAACGAAAGCCTGCTGCGCATGAACACCAACTGGTACCGCGAAACCGGCCTTACCTACGCCCGTGAATTGTGGACAAAAGACAAACACTACCTGAAAGGCGGGCTTACGCTGAAATACCTGCAAGGAATTTACTCCTCCAGCCTGTACTCCAACAACTTGCAAACCCAGCTGGCAACCAACAATCAGGAAATTGTCTTACGGGTGCTTGATGCCGACATTGGCTACCATTACACCCAGCCCCGCGACTATCCGGAAGAAAACCTGTTCGATGCGGTGTTCTGGAAGTCGAAAAACGGGCGGGGCCTGGGGGCCGACCTCGGCTTTACGTATGAATACCGTCCGGAAATTGACACTTACCGTTACAAAATGAACGGCAAAGACGAACTGGACAATCTGAAAAACAAGTACAAGTACCGGATCGGCCTTTCGTTGCTGGACATCGGCGGCATCCGGTACAACACCGACTACAGCGATACCACCGCAGCCGGTTCGTACGTGATCCGGCGGCAGAATGTGGACCTGCCCCAGCAGGATCTGCAAAACTCGTCCCTGGACAACTATTATCCGATTCTGAACCGTGGCCTTTCCGTCGGTTCGGCCGACCAGCAGGATGGATTCCGGGTCAAGCTGCCTACCGCCCTGCACCTGAATTTCGATTACCAGATCAAAGAGAAGTTTTATGTCAATGCGGCCTGGTTTCAATCGTTGCGTACCCAGAAGGCCATTGGCATGCGGTCACGGTCGTTTCTGGCCGTAACGCCCCGGTTCGAGACCAAGCATTTCGAGTTTTCGCTACCGTTGTCGCTGATCAATGATTACCAACAGGTTACGATGGGTGCGATGATGCGTGTCGGTTCGTTTTTCTTCATCGGTTCCGACAACCTGCCGGGCGTACTGAACATCGGCAAGCCGTTCGGACTGGATGTGTATACCGGCATTATGATTACAGGTTTGCAAGGAAAGAAGAAAGATTCGGACAAGGACGGCGTTTCGGACAAGCTGGATGCATGCCCGTATGTGGCCGGTGTGTGGGAGTTCAAGGGCTGCCCGGATACCGACGGTGACGGCATTGAAGATAAACTCGACAAATGCCCGACCGAAGCCGGCAGCAAGGAAATGGGCGGTTGCCCTGACGCCGACGGGGACAAGATCATCGATTCACAGGACAAATGTCCCGAACAAGCAGGCTTAGCCAAAAACGGCGGCTGCCCCGATTCGGATGAAGATGGTGTGATTGACCGCGAAGACGAGTGTCCGTTGCTGAAAGGTGTTCCGGCGCTGAAAGGCTGCCCGGACAGCGACGAGGACGGTATTCCGGACAAAGACGACCGTTGCCCCAACGAAAAAGGCCTCAGCAAATACAACGGCTGCGCCGATACCGATGGCGACAACATTCCGAACCCGGATGATGCGTGTCCGGACCAGGCCGGTACCACGCGGTTCAATGGCTGCCCCGACCGTGATGGCGATACAGTGCCCGACAAAGACGACCGTTGTCCGGATGTGTACGGCTCGCCCCAAAGTGCGGGCTGTCCTGCCGAAACCAAGCCCGGCGAGCCTACACGGGTCGAAATTCAATTGACCCAGAAAGAGCAGGCCGTATTGGACGAAGCCTTCGAAGACCTGGAATTTGAAACCGGCAAGTCGGTCATCAAGTTGTCGTCTTACCAAAGCCTGGACGAACTGGCGGAGCTGCTCAAGGAAACGACTTCGTACCGGATGCTGATTTCCGGCCATACGGATAATGTGGGCAATGCCGCCACCAACCTGAAACTCAGCAAGGCCCGCGCCGAGGCCGTGAAAAAATACCTGACCCGCAAAGGCGTACAGCCAGACCAGCTGATTACGGAAGGTTTCGGGTCGCGCAAACCCGTTGCCGACAACAAAACCGCCGAAGGCCGCCAACGCAACCGCCGGGTGGAAATGAAAATCATCAAATAAAATCGAATCTTCTGAAATCGGAAATTCGACGAAGTCAAAATACAAAACCCTGCGCATCCAGACAGCCGGCTGTCTGGATGCGCAGGGTTTCCCTGTTTTCAGAGATACTATTTGTCACCAGATCCTGCTATGGAGCGGTCTGGGTAGCGGACCGGTTGTGTTCTGTCAGACTGTGCAGGTTTTCTACCAACGGAATCCGCACGGTAAACGTACGCCCGTCCTCCACAATTTCCACAGGCTTGTCGGTAATGAACCGATACCGGCTGACGATGTTTTTCAAGCCAATTTTAGAAGAAAACTCTTTCACAGGCTTGAGTTGCAGCAGGTTTTGCACTACCAGATATCCGTTTTCCTGAAGAATAAAAACATCCAGCGGCTTTTTCTGAGATACAATGTTGTGTTTGATGGCGTTTTCGATCAGCATCTGCAGCGTCAGCGGCGCAATGGCAAACCGTTGGGTGGGATCGGGCAGGTTTACATGAATACGCAGGTTGTGCCCAAACCGTAAATCGACCAGGTAAATGTACGCTTCCAGGAATGTCAGCTCTTCGTCCAGCGAAATGATTTCCTTGGCACGGTTTTCCAACACATAACGATACACCTTTGCCAGTTGCCGCACAAACTCCGCCGCCGTGTCCTGATTGGTATAGATCAGCGATGAAAGTGCATTCAGGTTATTGAACAGAAAATGCGGATTGACCTGCGTTTTGAGCATTTCGAGGTGAAACTCAATGTTTTCCTTCTTGAAACGCTCCAGTTGCGCCAGTGACATGCGCCATTTGTTCAGTAAAAAAATGGCCAGTTCAATGGAAACCACCAGCAACGAGATACATACCATCGCCAGGGTCAGCAGCAGTTCGTCGTTCAGGTTGACGAAATCGGGAGACGGATGCAGTAGGCTTCGGAAAATGCCATTCCGCACGACAGAAGCCACCAGGAAAATCCAGAACGTCTGGCAAACAAACTGCCAGAAAAACCGCTTCCGGACCTGCCTTTCCCAAGGCAATTTCTGGTTCAGTTGTCTTTTGATAAACCGGATTCCGCCCAGTATCAGAAACGCCAGAATCAGGTCAGAGCCAAACCGCCCCCAATGCCAACTGATCCGGTAGTTACGGTACCGCAGTCCAAAAATCAGGTCGGTCAGCAGGTGCATGCCGATGCCTAACGCCAGCACGCTGCCCACCTGCCAAAGCGGACGTACCACTGTATGAGAAAGAACGCGTAGTTGCATGTACAAATGTACATTATTTTGGCAGGAGTGTGAATACTTTCAAGCCATGCCGGGCAGGCCGATGTTGCCACACCTTCAATTAACGGAACAATTGAAAAAAGAAAATCCTTTCCTGGAAAAGTGTCTCTTCCGGAAAGGATCTCGGCAGCCATGTGTGGCCGTCTCTCACCTGATTGTATGCAAAAAGAGACTGGAAGCCAAAAAGTTGAAATGAGAAAACGGTGTTTTTTGGTACGAAACAATCTGATTTCAAGCTTCCAATAACTGTGCCTCGGTGCTCGGAAAGGTTACTTACGCCCGTTTCAACGGCGCTTGGTTGACCGGCTGAATGGTTTTGATCCAATTCTGTACACTCACATGGTTCACTTGCAACACCCGGGCAATGGCCCGCATCGCCAGGCCTTCCTGATACATGCGAATGGCTTGCAATTTCATTTCCATCGGTTTGGCGGTTGATTTCTGCTTGACCGTGTAACGGTATCTGCAACATTTGCATTGAAAACGCTGACGGCCGCCAACGAACCCGTCTTTCATAAAATCGGTTGCTTTGCATTTAGGACATTCCATACTAAAAAGATGTAAAGTGTGTAGCGTATGTTTGGGTAAGATCGTCTGATTTTTTATACGTGTTACATTGACACCTAAACTAGTCATTTTTCCTCACTTATAAAATAGGATCGGAGTGATTTGCATAAAAAATCCGGTCAACTAGCGGATTAGTTTGGTGAATTGCGACTATACTTAGTAAACACATGACTGAGGTTTTACCCTACGGGCACCTGACTGTTTTTTTGCTGCGACACATTCAGCGTCCGGCCTGGGCGTATTCCTTGCCGCTGGAATGACAACGCATGGCTACAGTTTGGACAGGTAACATCCCACCCTATTTGGAAATGCAGCCCGGATTTTATAGCTTCGGTAATCCACCCGTGTCAGTAATCGTATGCCTTACCAGCAAACCATCCGAAACTTAACCTATACTTTTGCCGATCTGAAGACCCTGCTGGCAAAAGCGACGCCGGCCCGTTCGGGCGACTATCTGGCTGGCGTCGCTGCCGCAAGTGCCAAGGAACGCGTGGCCGCCCAGATGGCTCTGGCCGACGTACCGTTGCAGACTTTTTTAAGCGAAGCGGTCATTCCATACGAAACCGACGAAGTGACGCGTCTGATCATCGATTCGCACGATGCCGATGCCTTTGCACCGGTGAGTCACCTGACCGTGGGTGATTTTCGCAACTACCTGCTTTCTCAAAACAGTACCTCCCAAACATTGAAAACCCTGGCCCCAGGCCTCACACCCGAAATGGTAGCGGCGGTTTCCAAGCTGATGCGGGTGCAGGATTTGATCACGGTATCGGCTAAATGTGAGGTGATTACAAAATTTCGCAATACACTGGGCTTAAAAGGACATTTTTCGACCCGGCTACAGCCCAACCATCCTACAGATGATTACCAGGGCATCGCCGCCAGTATTCTGGACGGCCTGTTGTACGGCAGCGGTGATGCTGTCATAGGGCTGAATCCCGCCACGGACAATGTGCCCACGGTGATCCGGCTGCTGGAAATGATGGATAGCATCCGCACGCGATTCGACATCCCGACCCAATCGTGCATTTTAAGCCATATTACCACCACTATTCAAGCCATTGAACGCGGGGCACCCGTTGATCTCGTTTTTCAGTCCATCGGTGGCACCGAGCAAACGAATGCATCGTTTGGTATCAACCTGGCATTGCTCAGGGAAGGACACGACGCGGCGTTATCGCTGAACCGGGGTACGGTTGGGAACAATGTGATGTATTTTGAAACCGGGCAGGGAAGTAGCTTATCAGCCAATGCGCACCACGGGGTGGATCAGCAAACCTGTGAGGCCCGGGCGTATGCAGTGGCGCGGGCATTTGATCCGCTGCTGGTCAATACGGTGGTAGGGTTCATTGGCCCTGAATACCTCTACGACGGCAAGCAGATCATCCGGGCCGGACTGGAAGATCACTTCTGCGGAAAGCTGCTCGGCCTGCCGATGGGCATTGATATCTGCTATACCAACCACGCCGAAGCCGATCAGGATGACATGGATACGCTACTGACACTGATGGGAGCGGCGGGTTGCAATTACATCATGGGCGTGCCCGGTGCCGACGATGTGATGCTGCACTACCAGAGTACGTCGTTTCACGATGCGTTGTACATACGTAATTTACTCGGTTTACGTCCGGCACCCGAATTTGAGGAATGGCTGATGCGAATGAATATTTTTGATGAGAACCGGCAGATCAAAGCAATTTCAAACCAACATAAACTGCTGACTACATTGACTGAAGAAAAGTAAGCTAAAAGATAGGGGTTGCAACTATCAAAACCAACTTCAGCCTTTTTCTATAAAATGGGTATATATGTAGACCTCACACAGAAGAATACAGATCCAATAGACAGACTCAAAGTTTCCAGATCCAACCCATTCGCGTACCTTACGCCCTTGTTACTTTTTGCATGCCCAAAAAGTAACCAAAAAGGGCACTTGCGCCAAAGCTTCTGCCCGCAGAGCCCCCGCCAACCTCGCTGGCGCAAGAGGCCAGCGCACCTTCCTGACCACCCACAAGTAAAGTGGACTTCGCTCTCTTTGTAGCTCCGATTGGGAATCGGAGGGTGGCAATGTGCGAAGCACAAGCCTAGACAAAAAGTGCGTGAGCCTCTTTACCCAGCGAGGTTGTGGGGGAGGCATTGGGCAAAGTCCCCATTTTTGCCCACTTTTTTGGACATGCTAAAAAGTGGGGTCGCTACAAAGTGAAGAAAGTTGGGAATTGGCAAAAAACCAACACGTAACTCACGTTAAAACAGTATCTTTCCACACAAAAACCTTGATCCTAGATATGAATCCGGTAACATCTGATCCCTGGGAAAATCTGCGTCAGTTTACGGCGGCCCGTATTGCGTTGGGTCGTAGCGGTCATAGTCTTCCCACCGATGTGCTGCTGGAATTCCAGCGGGATCATGCCCAGGCGCGGGATGCGGTCTACTCGGAACTGGACATTGCCAAACTGACAGAGGAACTCGCAGGCGTGGGACCACCGATTTTGCAGGTACAAAGCCAGGTGCAAAACCGGCAGCAATACCTGCAACGTCCCGATTGGGGACGCCGGTTATCGGCGGAATCCAGAAAGCAGCTTGAAAACCAGACGTATCCGGCCAGTGATTTGAGTATTGTCATTGCTGACGGACTTTCGGCGATGGCGGTGAATACCCATGCGGTGCCGGTAGTGCAGCGGTTGATTCCCGCATTACTGGAACGAAACTGGTCGCTGGCCCCCATTTGCCTGGTAACGCAAGGACGCGTTGCCATTGCCGATGAAATCGGCTTTCTGCTCCATGCGCAGACGGTTGTGATCCTGATTGGCGAACGGCCCGGACTTTCGTCGCCCGACAGTATGGGGGCGTATCTCACGTTTCAACCCCGCCCCGGCCTGACGGACGAAAGCCGCAACTGCATTTCCAACATCCGTCCCGCCGGACTGCCTTATGACCAGGCTGCCGAAAAACTGCTGTACCTGCTCACGCAAATCAAAGCCCGGCAACTGAGTGGAGTATATTTGAAGGACGAGTCGCCGTTGTTGGGTGGGTGAGGTATTTTTTGGATTCTTTGACCATTGTGACGTAATCGTTTGTGCTTCTGCATTAAGGCGCTTTGAAACACTAAACTGTCCCCGAATACAAAACGTATCACTTTGAGCTTACACGTCAACGCTCTATTGCAGAAACATTTTGTTGTGTGCAGGGCGATCAGTTGTTAACCCTCTCAGCTTTAGTACCAGTTGCGTCTTCAATTTGTCTAATTATTTGTGCGTCAAATCGATTCTCAATTCTTTCGCGCTCTGAATCGTCTAGGTCTCTCTGAGTAAACCAACGATTTCGAGTATAAACTGATCTAATTGAAATGGCAGAAAACTTTGAATTCCCGTTGTAAGAAACAAAATACATTTCTTCAGGATATTCTTTTAAATAAACGCAGGTGTTCTCATGTATGAACTCGTAAGTATGTTCAATACTCATTGCACTTTCTTTCCATTTGTCAGGAATTTGTCGCTCAGGTATTGAATCAAATACAGATACAAAATCAGACTTTTTCAATCTAAACCTTCTGTCATCAAATGATCCAAGAGTCCCAGGAGAAAACATCTCTGCGACTTTGTAAAGCAGAAAAAGTCCACCGACAATTAGTCCGACTACTAATAATATCTTTTTTGTTCTTTTACTCATGTCGCTGAGTCACTTGAAAGTTTATCGGGTCGTCTGAGCCTTCAAACAACGTTTCGCGGCTTTGCAAAGGCGGGACTTTTTAGCACTGCCGTTCATTAGGAGAACCACACTTCAATTATACGAAAAAACTGTCAACCAAAACACTGCACCCCCGCTTTTGCAAAACAGCTGTTATGCGGTCGCCATTCTTTATTTTCGTTATAGTTCTTCAATTTTCTTTACAAATTTTCTATTTTCAACTGCAACTAAGTTATACTTATTCTGTCCCACAAAAAACGCTGAATAAGCCCAAGTGTTAGTCGGTTTCTTTAAATCTTCAAAGTAATATTGTCCTGAAACTTCAAAGTCCAACATTGCAAGTTCAAAAGGATAAATTTTATACAAGGCTTTCAATATACTTGTATAAAAGTCGGTCAACTGTTTCGGCACTTTGGGGTTTTCAGTCCAAGTTTGATACTCAGCACCAAAGACCTTTTCAATTGCTGCCGTATAAAAGCAAATGTCAAACCAATTGAATCCAGTTTCGATAGGCTCGTCTTCCCTTATATTATAAGTCATAAAAGGAATGACAAAATTGTCAAGTCTTATAAGTCCACGGTGTTGAACATTTTCAATGTTTGTCTGTATTGTCTTAAAATCTTCGTCAAAAGGTCCTGCAACATTATTAAGTGTCCATATAAAGTCAGTGTACAGTTTTATAGGGTCGTTGTTAATACTTGGGCAAACCTGAATAGCAAGTTCATAGAAGCCACCGCATCTTAAATCTTTGTCAAGGAATATGTTTTTTTGTTCTGTCATTCTTTATTCGTTGGCTGTCGTCCTATGGTGCCGCATAACTCCTAAATATCTGAAAGTTTTGTCGTACTTTTTGTATCTGATTGTACTTTAATTGTCATAGTTTGCAGAAGATGACCTACCGCCTTATAAAACCACCAAGGCTTGTGTCGGCAATGAGACAAAACATTTACCAGAACGTGCAATGGCGCGAGTTGCGTACCACAAACTTCTGCCACCACGTTACTTGGGTGCCGTTGCCTGCGCTGGCATACATCAGGTTGTTGATGTCTCCCCGATGCAGCAGCCCACAACTGTGCCCCATCTCATGGGCGATGGTCAGCGGGTCGGAAACACCTTTGATAGAAGCCGTTAGGTAGTCGGTCAGCGGCCCCAAAGAGCAACCAAGCTCCCCTGTGGTGATGTTTCGTACGATGAACACCGTGATCGGAAATCCGAGGTGGATGGGAATCAGGTTCCATCCGGCCAGATTATTGGCAAAATACTCGCCTGCTTCGCCGAATTCGTTGGACAGCCCACCCGATCCGCATTGCGTATCAAGTGCTGCCGTTGGCGCGGCATCAGGCAAAGTCTGGATAATGGGCTTGCCGTACGACTTCAACACGATTTGAAAACGGTCTTTATAAATCTGTATGGTTGTATCCACGATGTTCTGCAATGCTGCCCTGTCAGCCTCACTGCTGATGAGAGGAGTACTTCCCTCATCCCGTAGAATAAACACCTGGATGCGCATTTTCTTTTGAATCGGCAGCCATACCAGAACAAAGTTGATAATTCTGTACACGACTTCGAGTATCACTTTTACAATTGCCCGTACAGTAGCTTTGACAGCCCGCCACACTTTTTTGGCAATTTTCTTGAGAGAAGACCAGAATCCCATGAGTGTATGTAGTTTATAAATGGCGTGGCACAGGTTAACAGACTGCCTCTATTCAGGCAATTTTGGCTGAATGTGATATAAATGAAAAACCTCACCCCCAACCCCTCTCCTACCAAGAGGGTTGTTTCGATTCGCGAATTTGAAAGGCCCTTCCTTAAAGGAGAAGGCCTGCCGGACAGGTAGGATTTAGGGATGAGGTTGTATAACAGCTTCTTGGGGTCGTACTTGTTTAGTAATGTGTCTGCGGAGTTTTGTAACTTGTTTGGTACCTATTGTGCTGTCTTTCAATCACCAGGGGCTGTAACACACAGGTTTTAGGAGATGATTTTTTGGGGCTACTTTCAATTGACAATCAAACCAGTTGTGAATTTGACTTACAAAAAATAGTATCTTTTCAATTGCCAAAACCCCCTCAATCATCAGGAGAAGTGACTGTGCAATAGCTAATTCTGTGATTGTGTAACATTCGTTGGAGAAACGGTTTCGCGTTTTCAGAAGATACTATTTTCAGCAAAAAAAGGCTGTTTGAAAGAATCAAATCGATTCTTTCAAACAGCCTTTTTCAGAATAATCATGTATTTCAGTTTGGTTTTCCCTGCATCATTCTTTTCATATCCGCTTCTTCGTTGTGAATTTCCACTTCTACATTTTCAAAGCTGCCATTGGCAAACTTGTTGATCAGCTTGGGGCGACCCAGAATCTTTACCTCCCGCAAATCGCCATAGACTTTGCCCGAAATAACGGCTTTAGTATCAGATACTTTCTGCCACTTGGTGATTTCGAGGGTAAATTCGGTATCGGCCTTGCCGTTTACAAAACCATAAATGGTTGTATGGTCTTTGTTGCCATCGATGGTTCCCGAAAAGTTTATTTCCATGTCTTTGGCGCCATATCTGGCCGCTGACTCTTTCGGGTTAAAAACCTGTATCAACAACTGGCGCGTATCCGGTGACTGGATCGAAGCAAACGAAAGTTGCAGAAAAGGCCGCTCCTGGTAGTTCTTTATACCCTTGCGGTACAGCAATGCACCTTTGTAGGAATTGCCAGCCTTAAAGGTTTTGCCATCGATAGTCGCGGCAAATACGGCTTTGGCGGAGGTACTGGCAGTGCTAGGCGCGCCGGTGGGCTTGAAACCGTGCGGATACACCATGTATTTTTCACGCAGGTAATCATCTCCACCCGAGGCATTATCGGTGGTATGCAAATAAACAAATGGATTCTGCCCGGCTTTGGCTTCCGAAGCATCTTTGTTTTCTTTTACATCCATTTTCGTTACGACAAGCGTAAACTTTCGTCCGGTTTCGGCATACACATCAATGGTTGCCCCTTTTTTCAATACGCCTGTAAGCACTTCAATACTCCCCGTAAATTCATTCGGGGTATCACCAACAAATATGTACCCGGTTTTGCCAGTAAACGATTGGGCCAAAAGTGTGGTAGTAAATGCGAGGCAAATGAGAATTGAAGAAAAAATGGTTTTCATACATGGGCGAGAGTAAAATGACAAAATAGACTAGTCGGTTTTATAGGCCCAAAAGGTACTATTTGGGCTCTATACCATTTATCTGTCTGTTTTTACCCAAAAATGTAATCATCCACTCAATCAAAATCTCAACACAACCGCTTGCCTAAATCTTCTGACTGACGCAACCATTTGTCCCGCATGTGAGGCTTGGAATTACGGATAATGCCAAAATAGGTAACTTTCACTGGCTTCACGCCACAAAACCCCAGCGTCGAACGTCTGAGCTGATTCACACTGGGGCGACCGTACACCAGCCAGTAATACCACCCCGGCTGGTCGAGAGTGGTCAGAATGTGGGCGGTTTTGCCAGTCAGCAGTTTGTCCCACCACACAGAATCGGGACGGTATTTGAAGGCCAGGCCTGGCAGGAAAAGCCGGTCAATGAAACCTTTGGTAATGGCAGGCATTCCGCCCCACCACACCGGATGCACCCACACCAGATGGTCGGCCCATTGGACTTTCTCCCAGGCCTCCAGCAGATCGGGCTCCAGTTCCATTCGTTGCTCGTAGCCGAATTGCAGGTTGGGATTGAACTGTAGTTCACGGATAATGATGGTTTTGACTTCGGCACCAGCCTGTAGGGCACCTTTTTGATAAGCCTCTGCTAAGGCGAAATTGAAGCTTTGGGCGTGGGGATGTCCGTTAAGAATTAGTACTCTTTTGGCCTTTCTCATAAAAAATGTTTTGTATGTGGTTGTAAAAGTATAGTCAGAGAATGGACGGCAACAGGACATTTGTCTAGTAATTGTGACATTGTAAAAAAACGCCTGCCGGTTTTGTAGTTATAGAGGATACTATTTTTAGATGTGAATAATGTGGGTTTAGTCAACCGGAGATTTCTCTCTTTGTACCGCGTGTCACTTTTCAGTACCCATAAGGGTTTCTAGTCCAGACCTTTACTCTTCCTTCTGGCCTTGACATTTTTGTTTGCCCAAAAAGGGGCTCAAACGAGAGTTTGAGAGCCAGCCTGCGCGATAGCAAAAAAGGGCAAAAAATCCCAAAGCTTCGCCCCACAAGGCCATCGCTAGGCCCGCGGGATTTTTGGGCCAACCCGCTTTTTTACTGGCTCGTGCTTCGCACTTTGCCCTAACTCCGATTACCAATCGGAGCTACAAGGTCGTTTGTGTTCACTCCAATCGTGGCAGGAGGTGCAGGTGCGCTGGCCTCTTGCGCCAGCGAGGTTGGCGTGGGCCTTGCGGGCAGAAGCATTGGCGCAAGTGCCCTTTTTTGCTATCGCGCAGGCTGGCTCTCAAACTCACGTTTGAGCCCCTTTTTGGGCAAGCAAAAAGTAACAAGGCGATAAGGAAAAGATATGGTTCGGACTAGAAACACCGTGAACAGAAGTAAGCAAAAAGTGACAGGTGCCACAAAAAGAGTAATCTCCGGTTGACTAAACCCTATAGTTCACGTTATTTTTTAGAAGGAACTGAGCTTGTTACTTGGCTAAAAACATAAAACGGAAGGGTTTGTAAAAGTGAGGCACGTTTACAAACCCTTCCGTTTTTGCAAAGGAGAAACTCTTTAGCGGATAATTTTATTAGCCAGCTTTTCGACACGCGGGTCGCGGCCACCGCGGAGAATGGTGTTGCCATTGAACTTTTCGGTCTGGTCAATGCTTGTATCCTGCAACCAATCCGATTCGTTCATTTGTCCGCTCTGGCCAAACGCTGCCAGTGCGTTGTTGTACGTTACATCTTTGATCTGTTCCATCGGAATGCCGCGTTCGAGCATCAGGGCAGCGGTTTTGGGCACGGCCAGCGGATCGGAAATGCCCCAGTCGGCGGCGCTGTTGATCATAATCCGCTCGGAACCATACTGTTGCACAATGGCAACCATCCGTTCGTTGCCCATCTTGGTCGATGGATAAATACTGAATGCCGCCCAGAATCCGCGGTCCAGCACCTCTTTTACCGTCTCTTCGTTGTTGTGATCAATGATCACCCACGAGGGATCAATGCCATGCTCGACGCACACATCCATGCTGCGGCTGGTACCGGCTTTTTTGTCGCGGTGCGGCGTATGTATCTGAATGGGCAGATTCAATTCTTTGGCCAGTTCCAGTTGCAACCGGAAGTACTTGTCTTCCATGGGCGTCTGGTCGTCGTAGCCGATTTCGCCAATGCCCACTACCCCTTCTTTGGTGGCAAACAGTGGCAGCAGTTCCATCACACCCTCGGCCAGGTATTCGTTGTTGGCTTCTTTGGAGTTCAGTCCCACGGAACAGTAATGCTTAATGCCAAACTGACTGGCCCGGAACCGCTCCCAGCCTACCAGCATGCTCAGATAATCTTTGTATGAACTCGGCTCGGTGCGCGGCTGCCCCAGCCAGAAAGCCGGCTCGATCACGGCGACCACACCATTGGCCCGCAACGCCTCATAGTCATCGGTGATACGCGAGATGCAGTGAATGTGCGGATCTATAAACATCAGATTCGGAGTATCCATAATTTAAAGTATCATTTTATAAAGTATCATTTTAGAAGTATGACGTACGATTTTATTGAAAATCACTGTACAAAAGCAGGTTTCGGAGCCTTGTACATCTCCGACCCTAAGGGTAGCTGGCTACCCTTAGGGTCGGAGTAAGTCAATCCTTAGTTCAGACCAATGCAGCCCACGTCAACTCGCCACTTTTTGCTTTTTCTATCAGATCGGGGCGCTTGGACATGGCCATCGATTTGGCAGCTATGTGTGAGCCCGTCAGACACAACAACACGGCGGCCTGCTGTTCGGTTTCGGAGCCTTTTTCGAATAGTCGTTCCACATCAACCAACACCGAATCATCCACAAACGGAGCAATGATGCGCCATACCTCGTGGGTGACTGGTCGGCCTGCCGCCCAACGTTCGTGTACAAAATCACGCAGGATACGAGCCAGTGTCGCATTGGCCCGCTGGTCGAGACCTTCCATCCGGTACAACGGACTTCCCACAAATACCGCCTTGAGTACTAGTTGGTTCCAGGCGGCTTCCGTCATGTAATCTCTGGGATAGGGATTGTCCAGTGCCAGGGCATTAAAGACCACTCCCATGTTGGTACGCACGCCTTCCGAAGCCTGTGCCCGCAGTGCCTCCGGGTGTGGCAGCAAGGGCAACGCCAGATACAAGGCCGTGAGTTCCCCTACCTCGGCAGTCGTAAAAAGCTGATGCAGTGCCTTTAGGTATTCCGCTTTGTCCTCATGGGGCAGCATCAGCAGAATCAATATTCGGGCAGCCTGATCGGTAGTCCATTGGCTGGGATTCAAGCCTTTGCGTAATTGCCGGGCCGCTTCGAGATCTTCCGGGCTTAATTGCAAGGGTAATTTGCCTACCATGCGGGGTGCCATGCCAAACGCCAGGTAAAAGTCTTTGAGCGTAACGGGTTCGCTGAGCATGACAATTTTTTGCTTGAGCCATTCGGTGCCTTTGGCATCGGTGCTATGGTTCAGCCATTTCTTCAAAAGTTCGTGTGCTTGTATAAGATCAGCCTGGTAAGTGGACATATCACGCAGATGTTTGATTGGCAAAGGACTATAAAACTGACTGTTTTTACAAAGAGTTTTTGGATGATTTTTGTCAGTCTTACGCTACCTGCCAGAAGTGGTGGTTATTGTCACCCTATAGGCCCTACGTATGTACATGTCAAACAAAACTAGCTAAATTCACAGCTTGCGAAACACTGGAGGCAACAGACACTATCCGGAAACTTTACGCATCAGCGTTTCAAATGGGCCATTTTTGAAACGTTTTGTCCAGACTTTGCTCAGGTAACAGCTGGCTGCAAAGTAACCTACCGAAAACAGCAGAATGGATAGTGGCGTTGCTGCTGCCTGCGAAGACACCCTTCCCACATACGACTGCCCCGTGAGCCAGGCCAGCAACAACATACCCAGTGTGAGGTGTGAAATGTAATGCGTGAGGGTCATGCGGCCGGTAGCCGCCAGACTGACCGCCCAGGGTTTCTCCGCTACGTGCTGCCCCAGGTACATAAAAGCCGTGATCAGCATCAGGGCAAATCCGGAGGTACTTACCAGAAAAGGAAGAAACGGCGGCAGGTAATCGGCCGTCAGAAAAAAACGAAGGTCTTCCGGCATAGCCAACCGAACCGCCAGCCATTGGACACCAGTGGTGATACTGTAAACCAAAAGCCCTATCGCAAACACTTTCCTCTGTAACTGTCGGTCGGTCCAGTTGAGTCGGCCCAGGTACATTCCGAGCAGAAAATAAGCGAACCATGGAAAAAATGCATTCCATCCGTTGTACAATGTATTTCGAAGAAACCCGGTAACTGTCCAGAAATCCTGGTACGTCAGCGTTGTAAAATCCCAACCGGTTTGGTAGGGATTCACTCCCAGCAGCACATGAAAAACGATGACCACTGCCAACGCAGTCCATAGGTACAATCGTTTGTTCACAAAGAGCAGCAGAGCGGCCACATGCATATACCCTCCATAAAAATGCAGAATATCGGCCGGCCACCACAGGTAGAGGAGCAGTCCGGCAACGACCAGAAAAACACCACGTTTGTGTACAATGGTTTGTAGTCTTCGCTTTTCGTCCGGTGTATACTGCGGCCGGTTGGTCATCAGCGAAATTCCCATCCCGGCCAGGATTACGAATACGGTGCTGGAGTTGCCGCTGAACAACGACAAAAACCGCCCGAGCGGGCTGGGGTCGTGGTAGTTGCCAAACACGATGTTAAAGTTAACGATGTACATGCCAAAGATGGCGTAGGCACGGGCCAGGTCAAAACCGATGATACGGGTAGAAGACATTTGCGTTTTTTACACAAAGGTCCGCATCCTGCCCAAGCGGGCATTTGACCTAAGTCAAATAATTTCGTCTAGATGCGTGCCCGGATCCGGCTCAGCGTTTCCAGTGAAATACCCAGGTAAGAGGCGATGTAGGTAAGTGGTATGAGCCGAAGCAGGTGCGGGTCTTTGGCGAGCAGTTGCGTATACCGCTGGGTCGCACTTAAGGTGTGAAATTCAAACAGTCGTTCTTCCAGCCACAGGGTGTAGTATTCGGTTAGCAGCAGATCCAGTTGAACCAATTGCGGGAAGCGGGCTTTCAGGGACTGAAACTGCGAGTAATCAAGTGCAGAAACCTGAGTATCGGCAAGAGCCTGGATGTATTCCCGACTGGGCAACTGCTGTACGTAACTGGTAAACGAAAGGGCCAGGTCATTGACAAAATAGATTTCTGTGGTTATTTCCTTGTCCTGACTGACATAAAACTTCCGTACCATTCCGCTCTCAATCCAGAAACTTCGGCGACACACATCCCCTGCCAGCAACAGAAATTCGCCCTTGCGGAATACTTTGGGCGTCGAAACCGCATGCAGGGCCGCACGGGTGGGTTCATCCAGTGTAGCAAACAGTTCCTGTATCTGGCGGAGGTGTGTATTCATGGGGTATTGGGTGTAAGGGTGAATCCGAAAATTCGCTGGACATGCTCATTTGTTAGGAAGAACGGCATGTTCGTACATCTTTACTTTCTTGACCACTCTCTTTTCAAATTCGCGGATGGTCTTTTGCCGGTAATCCTTATCACGGAAAGCAGGTGCGAATTTATACACATTGATCAGCTCTAGTTGTGAAGTTTTGGTATCGCCCGAAATCCGGATATCAGCCAGAAAGGTTACGTATCGGATGGTGTCTTGCAGCGTGTTTTCATCGAGCAAGACAGCCAGGGTGTCCCGGCGATTATATGGCGAATAAAAGATATTGGTAGTAGCATCAAAGTATTGAGGAGTGGTGCGGCGCAATTCCCTCACCGTAAGCCCATTCAGGTATCCGATCAATTCTTTTTTCGACATTCGGAAGGTATATGTTTTATGAATCCCCACGTAAGTTCGTTGTTGGCTGGGAGGCAGAGTGGTGGCGCAGAAGGCAAATATAGCTACTATCCCGACCATCAGCGGTGAAATCTGAATTTTTTTGAGAGACAGAGTATCGTAGTGATAGGCGAATGGCAGCACGAGTAGCGCCATCAGATCGGTATAATCTACCGTACGGCCTATCCCGATACCCATGCGGTTAATTACTGTGATTACCGGCTCCGAAAGCGGTGACTTCCAGATTGTAAACAGAACAGCGGTAAGCAATACCCATGCCTTCTTATAGTTAGGGAAAAGTGCCGTCAGGAAAACCGGAAATATAAAAAGCCCGGCAAAGTCGGACAGTTTGCCTGTAAACCAGTTGCCAAAAATGGCTTTCAGGCAGAAGTCATTCACTACTAAAAGAAACAGTCCACCCAGAAAAAGGCGTGATTGCAGCAGGTGTAAGTTGGAAGACATACCAAGGTTTTAACTATCTGTCTAAACATTTTTCAAAAATGAATTATGTCATTCCGACGCAGGAGGAATCTGACGTATGATTACACGAATCTCGGTAGCTTTCACGAACGTACAGGCCAGATTCCTCCTGCGTCGGAATGACAAATAGCCGTTCTTTTAAGGACTCTTTCAAATCTCAGACAGTCACTAAGAAAAATAGTATCTTTCAAAAGACAAAAACCACCTTTTATTTTTCATTCATGTAAGCCTCATCAGGATATCTGCCACTTTGTTACCTATTCCTTCATGCTTCATTTCACTTTCAATTTGCTCAAAGTTGCCTTTGCTGACGCTCTGGGTGATGCGCCCTTCTTTCAACAGATGCAGGTAGTCGCATGAGTCATGAAGCGTCGAAAATATATGGGATGACATCAGTACTATTTTGTTTAGCTCTTTCAGTTTTCGCAGGATCTCCTGAATAATCAGATTGCTGTGTATATCGACGCCGTTAAAGGGCTCGTCCAGAATAAATACTTCGTTCTTTTGCAGCAACAATCCCGTGATGGCCAGCTTCTTCTGCATACCTGTCGAATAGGTTTCGGCATACTGCTTCAGGGGCAACTCAAATAAATTATTGTCTTTCAGGTTATTGTATTTTATATCTCGGGCATTGCACAGGAGTTGCAGGTATTCCTCGCCCGTCATTTTAGAAAAAAAGAACAACTCCGTTGGCAAATAGCCCAATTCGTTTTTTAACAAACCCCTGTCGTATGCAATGCTACCCGTATACGACGTCAAACCAGCGATGCAGTTGAAAAGCGTTGTTTTTCCGGCACCATTTTCGCCCATAATGCCGTGCACTTCACCCCGCCGAAAGGTTAATTGAATGCCATTCAGCACCGGATGGTTTCCGTACGACTTGGATAATCCGTTGATTTCAATCATTTGAGATAAACTGCCAGCCGCTGGATGGCTTTGGTGTAAAAATGAGGAATGAGAATAAACAGCAACGGTGGAAACACAAATCCCAGGATCAGCTTCAATACATGCGGAAAGTTGGCTCTTTCCGGAAAGACCGCATATTTTCCTAAAACCCAGGTTAGCAGATATGTCCCTCCCACAAACAGGATGAGCAATACCAGATAAAGATTTGATATTCTGCCGAGAATCAATGCCAGTGCCAGGGGGAATGCAAGCATGAGGCTATGGACAAGAGCTTGCTTTACTTTCATTCGTACAAACTGGTGCGGATTATGCACGTGCGTCCACACGTAAAAAACCGGTTCAGGCTCTGCATAGTAATTCAGCAAAATCAGAAACAGGAAAAGCAAGGCAACCAATCCCAGGTTATCATTCCCAACAACGATCCCAACACCGGCAATGAGGTAAATACCTATAATCAAAAGGTACGTTTGCCGAAATCCGACCGCAAACTCAAAGGGATGTTTTGAAAAAGGTGTTGGAATGGAGACCGCTGACACATTACCCGAACGAACCAATACCAGCAACGTGCAACCCAACCCTGCCGCTAATGCCGGTAGAAATTGCTGCACACACAGCAGAAAAATACAGAATGGCAAGGCAACCAAACTGTTTTCGACTAACCGGAGCCTTACATAGTGTTTCGGAGGAAAGATCGTTTTCAGAAACAGGTTTCGCTTTTTTGCTCCCAAGGGGTATGCGGTAGTGACAGACAATAAGGCGTAGAGGTACACCGAATAACGAAAAGGCAAAGAAATCAGTCTGGTATAAATGACGTTGGAAAGAACAGGAAAAAGAACCAAAATTACCAACAGTCCCACATATGGATGGATACCGAATGCCTGCAAGTGGCGGAGGCATCGGTTGTATTGGAGTTCAAAGTAATTTCTCATTCAGTCGGATTGAAGGTCGATTTATGAATCCTGCACATTAGAGAGAGTAAGAACTTTCTAGTCGACTTCTGTAGATAATTCCGTATATCGGTTCAGATTATAGTTTCTTGCCTTGTATAAGCTATTTAAGCCATCATAATAATGTAAGCCTGCAAGGCCTGTGCCTTGTGGAGACATGTATTGATCCGTAATCAGATATCCATTATCAAGTTCAAAAAAACCTTTTAAGAGCATATCGTTTTCCCATAAATAGTCCACAATAGTTCTGTTGACAATGTATTTTAATTTATTTTCATGAAGATCAATCTTGTATGGAGTATACTCTTTGATTGAGGGCTCATAACCAAACAATACTTTTTTTATTCTGTTAAAAACAGATTGTTTTCGTTTTGTATGAGATTCTACTATTTCACTAAGTGTAGTTCCTTCTTTATTAATATGATATACAGGAATATCTGAAAGAGATACAAATATACTTTCTGCTTCAGGATCTGGTTCAAGTACTAAAGCATCATGAGATTTTCCATAAGGAATATCAATGTATAAATGGTTTTCAAGTTGAATAAAACATTCTGCTGTATCAAGCCAGCCCTCTTCTTCTCCATATTTACAGCGTATATCTATTATTTTCTTCCCGATAATATCTTTAATTGGTAGGGTATTTTCTTCCATAGAGTTATAAGGCATTCTACATATTTTGAATAAAATAGCAAGCAACTTTGGATGTGGGTTCAAAGAAAATAAATAAATCTCCATCACCCCAGAAATTCAGTTCTTCGTAATAATGTCTCCAGTCTTCGTTTTTAGGCACTATATTCGTATAACTAGCTTCCACTCCTCCATGCAACTGGCATAGAAATCTCATTTTCTGTCCAGTTTTAGGACATTTGGGAATGTCTGGATATTGAATCCAGTTGGGGATGCCTGCATTACCTGTTTCTGAAAATATTACTCTCTCTACAAAAGAAAATCGCATTTCATTGAATATAATTTCAGAATCTTGATTCAGGTCGTCGTAAGAAGTATCCGTATTTTCTATCTCTTCCTGATTGATTATCAATGGCCTATCAGGTTCTGAATAGTCTAAAAACACCTTTTCTATGTTTAGATAAATCGGGCAGGTCAGATGAATGCCAAAGGGCAACCAATCAAAATTGGGGTCTGTATTGTTAATAAAACCTAGATATTGAAAAGGAACCACGCACTTACAAGCTGGAAGCTGAAAATCACCTGGTAGTTTTCCTCCTAGCTGGTGAAGTCCGTCGGCATCCTCCACCAATTGAAAAATTCGATTTTCAGGATAGTGCTCGAGAAAAACTCCTGCTTCTTCTTCATATAATTCCCTCTCAGTTTTATCTCCATTTGTATACTCATATGCTTTTACGAGCTTATTGTTTTCAAGAATAAGCTCCAGTCCGTAATAAGCATACTCAAATGTTTCTTTAGTTGTCACTTGCGTTTTAATAAAATTCACACACCGTTCGTCGCCATTCAGAAAGACTTCCCAACCTAGTAAATACAATGCTTGCAGATTCTGATTTTGATCAATGTCGGTGATTTTATTGAGTATATTGCTTTCTATCCCAGTCGATTCTTCCATGAAAGCCTCCTCTTGCATCTCTTCTTGCGAAAACAAAGTTTGTAGTAAATGAGTAATCTCCTTGGGCAAAAAATTTCTATACAATTCAATCAGATTTGGTTTAATGTCCAGAAACTTCCAGGAATTACCTACCCCAATGGCTAATTGTGTACTTACTGATTTTGCAGAAATGGTATTATCAGCCGAATGGATTGTTACATTATTTGCTCCGTATTTTTCTTTTAATAGTTCGCAATGAAACTGAACGTAGCTAGATCCACCCTTCTTGCCTTTTGGAATCAAATACTTGATCTTTTGTAGAAAGGATGTGGTAATGACTAAATAGTCTACATCCTGAATTGAATACGTATGCTCTATGGATTTTAGCTTGTAGTCACTTATTTCAATGTGAACAGATGTATCTAGATAGGCTTTCTTTAAAGATTCTTCTATGGTTGTTCTAGGTATGTAGTTGAAAAGTTTCGGATATAAATAGCTTATGGTTGCAGTTACATCTTTTTGCATGATAGATGCTCCGTATTCTTCAATTGCCTGTAACAAATACATTGATAGATGCCTTGTATCATACATATCGAAAGTTTCTTCAAAATTTAATTGTACATTAGGGTCATCCGAAACACCAAGTCCGGTTGCCGCGCCTTCAAAAATCGTCAACCTAAATGTTTTGCAATTAAATCTTATAAAAGTAAAGACATCTTTTTGACCTTTTCTTAGTGTTCCATTAATTTCATACTCGTCTTTGTCAATACCATACTCTACAAACTCAACTTTTTGTCCTAAAAGCAGTCCGAGTGTTTCATTGGATTCGGTTTCATATACTCTCCAGTAGTTGTGTTCTTCAGGTAGATTATTTTCTTTACATTTTTTGTCAAGTTCAGCATTGTCATAAAGATTTAATCTTATATGATCACCGTCAAAATTACCTTCTATCTCCAAAAAACGATCAAAGTCTGAAAATGTAATGAAGAACAGCCAAGGTAAATAAATGTCTTCGTGTCTGCCTTGGTTGAAATCAACCTGATATATTTTGTCGACTGTCTTTCCATTCAATTGTTCTAGCCAATTACCCAAGCTTTGAGAGTTCATTTATTTTATAAGTAAAGAGACGCGAATTTCAATATAATTACGTACCACTTTGATTAGAATAACATTTAGGCGCACAAAATAGTATCTTTCCAAATACTAAAAACTCCCTCTGCTAAAAAAGAAAAACCACCCGATAACTCAGGTGGTCTCTTGTCTACTATCTCTTGTCTAACAACATCTCCTGTCTTTACTTGCCTTTCGCCTCCATGTAATCCAGCGCCATGAAGCAATAGGCTTTTACACCGATTTTCATGCCACTTTCGTCAATGAAGAAGTCAGGCGTGTGGTGGGCTCCGGTTTCCCGGTAATCTTTGCCTTTGGGCATGCCGCCGACAAATACAAACACGCCCGGCACTTTTTCCTGGAAGAATGAGAAATCTTCGGCACCTGTGACGGCTTTGGTGAGCGATACGTTTTCTTTGCCCGCGGCACGAACCAGGCTCGGAACCGTTTTCTCGGTCAGTACCTTGTCGTTAAAGGTAATCGGATACTCGCGGTGGATATCGACTACCGCCGTAGCTCCGGCACTTTCGGCAATGTTTTCGGCCGTCCGTTTGATGCGTTCGTGAATCAGATCCTGCATGCCTGCATCCAGGGTACGGATGGTGCCTTCCATCTTTACTTCCTCGGGAATGATATTGCTGCGCACCCCACCATGCAGCGACCCTACGGTAATGACCGCTCCCTGGTTGGTCAGGTCAATTTGTCGGCTGACGATGGTTTGCAAGCCCAGAATGATCTGTGAAGAAACCACAATCGGGTCGATGCCCAGCCACGGATAGGCGCCGTGTGACTGACGGCCTTTGACTGCAATGTTCAGAATGTCCACGGCAGCCATGGTGCCTTCGGGGCGGTATTTGATCTTGCCTACTTCAGTCTGGGCATTGATGTGAATGCCAAAGATGGCATCTACTTTCGGGTTTTCAAGTACGCCTTCTTTGATCATCAGCTTGGCACCGCCTTCTTCCCCACGCGGGGCACCTTCCTCGGCTGGCTGGAAGATGAACTTAACGGTCCCTTTGATGTCTTTGCGCATCGTTGCCAGAATTTCTGCCGCGCCCAGCAGCATAGCCATGTGGGTATCGTGGCCACAGGCGTGCATCACCGGCACTTCCTGACCGTTGTATTCGCCTTTTACTTTGGAGGCAAACTCCAGCGGAGCCCGTTCGGGTACGGGCAGTGCATCCATGTCGGCACGCAGGGCCACGACCGGACCGGGTTTGCCGCCTTTCAGAATGCCGACTACGCCGGTTTTGGCAATGCCGGTCTTTACTTCAATGCCCAGCGATTTTAATTTTTCGGCTACAAATTCGGAGGTTTTAAACTCGCGGTTGCTCAGCTCAGGGTTCTGGTGAAAATGCCGCCGGTAGCTGATGACTTTCTGCTCAATCTGATCAGACATGCTTTCCACGTGTGCTTTGTAGGTTTGCGCCTGGAGCTGAAGGCAGACCCCTCCAAGTAAAGTCAGTAAAAATGTTTTCTTCATTGGTTTTTTGTTGGTTAGAAAAGGAATCGGTTGTTATGGAAAAGGCTGGTGTTTGCTTTTTACAAGATACTATTTTGGGCCGGCAACGTTCTTATCTGTTTTTAACACAGACTATGCATAAGCTGGTAATACAGGTGAGCATTTTCTATATTGAGCCAGAATTTAACGCACCAAAGAACAAGTATTGTCTTTCCACGAGCTTACGCGACAGTATCCGTTTATGAAACCTTCTTTTGCTTGCAAAGTCCTGTTTTTTATGCTTGTCTGGGTGAATATAAGCATTGCCCAGAAAAGCACCAAGCCTCCAAAAATCAAATTCTTTGCGGCCAATCACAAAAACATACAATACGTTGGGCGTGTCGATTTTACCAATCCCCTGACTCCCCGCTTCTGGGCGTCGGGTGTATACATACTGACGCGTTTCAAAGGGCCTACCTGCCGTGTGATACTCAACGATGAAGTACTTTGGGGAAACAATCACAACTACCTGGCTATTGTGGTAGACAACCAACCGCCCGTACGGTTGCAGATGAAAGGAAAAACGGATACGATTACCGTCGCAAGAGGACTTTCAGCAGGTACACATACGGTAACAGTATGCAAAAATACCGAATCAGGCATTGGCTATCTGGAGCTGGTTGGTTTTCTGAGCGAAAGCCTGTTGCCTCCAACCGCCAAGCCAGCGCGGAAACTGGAATTTATCGGCAACTCCATTACCTGCGGCACTGGCAGTGATTTGACTATCCCCTGCGACAAAAATCAGTGGTACGATCAGCACAATGCTTACATGGCGTATGGCCCGCAAACGGCGCGTGCCCTGAACGCCCAGTGGCACCTGACCTCGGTTTCGGGCATCGGCCTGATTCACAGCTGCTGCAACATGGATATTGTCATGCCTCAGGTATTTGACAAAATGAACCAGCGGGCCAATACCGGCACCTGGGATTTCAGCCGCTACCAACCGGATGCGGTAACGGTTTGTCTCGGCCAGAACGATGGCATCCAGGATTCTACGGCCTTTTGCAGTGCCTATGTGAAGTTTATTGATACCATCCGAAGTAACTATCCGAAGGCGCATATTGTGTGCCTGACCAGTCCCATGACGAGTGAAGAACTGAAAGCCGTCCAGCGAAGATACCTGACCGGCGTAGTCAGGTATGTTACGGGCAAGGGCGAGGCGAAGGTGCATTCGTATTTCTTTTCCAAAAGCTGGAACAAAGGCTGCGGCGGCCATCCGGAACTCTCCGAACACAGCGAAATCGCCAACGAACTCACGGCATTTCTGAAACAAACCCTGAAGTGGTAAAAAGAAATGAAATAATCCATTAACAAATAGATTATTCGCAACTTTCGGCACCTCTTCAATTAATCTTTTAAAATACCTGATTGTAAAGGCGTGAGGGTTACAGTGCCAATCAGTCCGGAAGGCTGTGGGGACCAATGTGCCGCTGTAAATACTCCGTCTTTTCCCAGGTTTTCTTTCTTCCGGGCCGACACATTGATGTTGTAAAACTTTTGCCAGTGAACACCTTCCTTTTCCAGTGCACGAATGCGGTTGGCCATCAAGTTGGTTACCTGAATCTGCAAGGTGTTTTGTTTTTTGAGCAGCGTTGCCGGAATTACTACCTCGTAGGCAGGCCCCATCAGCACACCCAGCTCTTGTCCATTGACCAGCACCCGTGCATGCACATGTACGCTGTCCAAATGCAGCAGCCAGGCGTCGGCCTTGCCTTTGGGCATGGGAAAGTTAACAGAATATACCGCTGTTCCGGAGAAATCTTTGGCATCTTCACCGCCTAGTTTCGTCCAGGTTTTGAGTTGCGACGTTTGGATCTCCGAAGGCAAGGTGGGGCCACCTTCCGCAAAGCGAATGGTCCAGGAACCCGCTATGGCCTGAACGGTACCTGCGGTTTGGTAGTAGGGATAAGGCGCACCTTGAATTACAGTCGGATAGGTTTCGAGAATACACGATTCGCCCGGATTCAGCGACAGATACACTTCTGTCATCCCGGTTTGCTTGCGTATCGGATTGACTCCCAGTTGTCCCGACATTGGATTAAAGGCCGCTACCGATTTCGCATCGCTTTGAATAGCCGTCCAGCCTGAATATGCTTTCTTTGAATGATTGGCAATGAAATAGATGGTTCTGTCGCCCTTTTTCCGACGAATAGATTGCAATCCGTGCGCGGTCATGGACTCCTGCCGTACCTGAGCTATTTTGAGTAACTCGGACAACTGATCTCCCACGACCACTTTCCCGGCTCCCACCGAAGCCTGCTGCACACCGGATGCGGAACCTGTGAACGACAATTGCGTCAGCAGCTCTTTGAATTTCTGCTGCCGTTCAGCCAGATTACCCAAACCAGGAACATCTTTGGGCAGGCTCTTGTGCATCAATACAGTAGCTCCGTCGCGCGCCAGTTGGATCAGTTTTTCAAGCGTTGCCAGCGGCAGGTAATGCGCCTCCGGAATGACCAGGGTTTGATACGCTACATTGCCGGTCTGAAGCTTTTGGTTGGCAACGGTCAGATTGGCAATCTGTCTGTCAGAGATAAAATCGTAGCTGTAGCCATTGTCAACCAGCCATTGCGCATCTGCTTTCACAGTGGTATTGTCAAATTCGGGTCCGAGGCCGTCAAAATGCTGGATGCTGCGTTTTCCAGCCTCGGCGTATTTGTCGTAAATAGGAAAGTACAGCAGCACATCATTGTCGGGTGTGCCGTCCTGCAAAAACGATTGGCAACGAGTGACGTAGCTGTTCAAGGCTCCAAAGTCCTTCCAGAAAGGGTTGGCAGGATTGAAATGAACGGCGGCATAAAACAACCATCCCGGCCAGGTTTCATTGACCGGCGAATAGTTGGTGCCGTGGTAGAAAATATGATTCACGCCACCAAGCATAAACAAATCCAGCGACTGCTTCACATCGCCCAGTGACGACAGAAAATGTTCATTCTGCCAGGTTGCCGATTCCGATGATGTCAGCTTTTTGCCCGTTACATGCGCGGCTGACGAAGCAAATTTGATGCGCAGGATATCGGTCCCTTCAATTTCCGGAATGTCGCTTACCGCATACAGGTCCAGAATGTTGGCAGGCGAACCATGGGCCTGATTCCGGTTGATACGGCCGTGCTTCTGAACCCAGTCGTGCCAGACCCTGCTGTATTTTTCGAGCAAAAGATCACCCAGCGTTTCGCGGTAATCGCTGCGCACCCGCTGGTTTTTCTCTTCGGTATCCTTGCCCAGAAAGGCCGGAAGCTGCTGTCGCAGATCATAGCCCCGTCGTTTCTGAAACTCGTCCAGAAAATCCGGTGTCCAGTTGGCTTCGCCCTGGGCATCGTCCACCTCGTAGGAGTCGTTGAAAAAAGCCCGTAGTTGCGGTAGTTTTCGCATGCGAAAGGACGTATCAAATACCTGGAGGTAATTGCGTGTAGCTGTTTCGGAGAAATGGTCAATTACGTTGCCTTCGCCTCCCGGCCCGGCCCGTTCAACCATCTTGCCATGCCAGCCCTGGAATAAGGCATACAGTGTCCAGTTTCCGGCGGGTGCTTTCCAGTTCAATTTACCCGTTGCATCAACGTTACGAGTGAGATCAAGTGTTTGTCCCTTATCCGAGTAGGCCATGAGCACCACTAACGGAAGCAGCTTTTCAAACCTAACCTGATCCAATGCCAGGGCTTGCAGGTTTTTGTTTCTGGCAATGGGTTCTACCAGGTCGGATAGTTGCACGGAATGGCCCACGGCACGGGCTATCGGTTTTTGAATATACCGGATGGGCTCTTGGAGGGTTTCACCAGCTTTAAGGGTATATGTCTGACTAGTCACATATTTACAGGCATCAGCCTCACTGACCCACGGCCCGCCAAAAGGCCAGCCCGAAGCCTGTGCCAGGTCAATGCCCATATCCAGACGTTGGGCTTCGCGCAAGGCATGTTCCAGCCGATTCATCCATTGCGGAGATAAAAAGTCAATAAACTGACGTTCATATCCCTTAACACCATAAATGGGTGTGATTTCTAGTCCACCCAAACCGGCTTTCTGGTATTCCTCCATCAGGCGAGTCAAGTCTTTGTCATTGACCGCACTACCCATCCACCACCACCGCGACCACGGTTTGGTTTCGTGGGTAACCGGAGGCCAGGCCAGTTGGGCAGTTGCGTTGTGCCCACACAAGCTTAGCAGCAGTGTCAAAAATAGTATCTTTTGCAATCGAAAATGAGTCATACGGGTCTCCCTCAACCTCACGCCAGAGCGTGACAAGCTCTCCCGTGGAGGGTAGTTTTTTAATGATATATTTTAACGTGCATAACGGAGTTTACTCAACCAAAGATTACTCTCTTTGTGCCGCATGTTACTTTTTGCTTGCCCAAAAAGTAACCAAAAAGGGCACTTGCGCCAATGCTCCTGCCCGCAAGGCTCACGCCAACCTCGCTGGCGCAAGAGGCCTGCGCACCTACACGGCCGACCACGAGTGAAGTCAAGTTACACTTTTTTGTACCAATCAGGCTCGTGCTACGCACTTTGCCTTGATACCTCACCCTAAATCCCCTGTCTGCCTGTCGGCAGGCTCTCCTTCTGACAGGGACTTTTGATTCACGTAACGTACTCCCCTGTCTGAAGGAGAGGGGTTGGGGTGAGGTTTTTACTCCCCTCCACGGGAAGGGCTGGGGGAGGCCAGGCGATACACTTCACTCCCGGCTAGTAAAAAACAACCCAAGCCAAAATCCTCAAAATTAGGCTCTTTGGTGTAGCTAAGTAGCTGGCCGTCTTTGGGTTCCTTGCCCGTTCCCTGCACATAGCCCAGAAACCCATTGGCGTGTACCGACTCAGTTGCCATGGCATTCCAGGCTTTGGTGATGATAGGCAGATAGCTGTTTTTGTCAAGCAAACCCTTGCGGACTCCCCACGCCATGCCATACGTAAACAGTGCCGTTCCGGTCAGTTCTTTGCCGCCATAGTTGGTCGAATCATGCAGGCTCACGTTCCAATACCCGTCGGTACGCTGGCTGGCGGCCAGTGCTTTCATCATTTCCAGGTAGGTTTTCTGGTATTCGTCGCGATGCGGTGCATTGGCAGGCATGATGTCAAGCACCCGGACCAATGCCGCCACGACCCATCCATTGCCCCGCGACCAGTAGCAATCCTGCCCATTGGGCTCGGTATAGGGTGGGTCAAAGTCTTTGTCACGCCACCAGAGGCCATCTTCCGGATTATACAAGCCCTTGTCGCCTTGTCTCGTTTTGGAATAGTCATACAACTGGAACATCTTTTCGTAGTACCGGTTGTCATTGTACATCACGCCCAAACGGGCAAACACCGGCATTGCCATTTGCAACGCATCCACCCACGTCCAGTCGTCGTTTTTGTCGCTGGCAACCATGTTATCAATGCTGGCTTTGATGTCGCGGATGCGTTCTTCTTTCTTGTCGATCTGATACAAATCAAGATAGGTTTGTCCGGCGCAGTGGTTGTCAGCGTGACGTGTTTGTACACCACCATGCAGGCCCCACAGGTGGCTTTCACCCCAGGCAACTGCGTAGTTGTAATAGTTTTTATCGGATTTGATCCGGTACAGTGCCATGAGTCCTTCGTAATACACGGCCCGCGTCCAGATGTGGCTGGGGCGGGTTTTATCGGGATGGACAATGGGAATTCCGGGATCGGGCCATTTTTTCATGAAGTACTGGTTGGCAACCGTCATGGCTTTCAACACGCTTTTGGGTTTGGGAAGCGACTGTGCCACAGCCGATAACGAAGCCAACAAAAAAACACCAGCAATGAATTTACGAAACCGATTCATGAGTATGTTGTCAGTAGTTTTAGGCAGGTTTTTATGTTTTGGGAGATACTATTTTCCTTTTCACTTGGATGCTTTCAGTTGCAGCGAGCTGTCGTTGATTTCCAAGGTGTTCTTTTTTAATAAATTAATTACCTCCGCTCCGGCCAGCAATACAGGTCCGTACCCATGTGCCGCATACACGTTAACGGGACGGTAATAATAAAACGCCGGATCAAAACCCATTCCCGTGCCTACGCAGGTGCCTTCCACCTGCCCTTTGTCGTTGATTTTGGTCGAAACGGCATTCCAGGCAAGCATGACCATCGGTGTGTACGCTGTGGCATCGAGCCAGCCCCGGTTAATGGCCCGGGCTATGGAATAGGCGTAAATAGCCGTTGCTGACGTTTCCAGATAGGAATCGGACCGGTCGATGAGCTGGTGCCAGAATCCTTGTCCCGACTGGTAAGCAGCCAGTCCTCTGGCGTGGGCTTTCAGCAATTCGAGAATGGCAGCCCGTCCGGGATGGTCTTCGGGTAGTACTTCCAGCAACTCTACTTTGGTCATGATGGCCCAGCCATTGGCGCGGGCCCAGTGAAATTCCGGATGCACTGTCATGCCTTCCACCCAGCCGTGCATATACAAACCCTTGTCTTTGTTAAACATGCGCTGCGAAAACTGCATCACCTGCTTTACCGCATCGTCGTAATACCTGTGGTCACCGGTAAGCTTTCCCATCTGAGCCAAGGCAGGCACACTCATGAACAGGTCGTCGAGCCAGAGCGTGTGTGGTTGCGGCCGGTTCCGGGCCAGGGTGCCGTCCGAAAGGCGAAGTTCTTTGGTGCTGATGTAATCAATGTAATTGTCAACCAGCGGACGCAGATCGGCTTTATTACCACTGCGGACCGATTTGATCATTGCCGCACACACGGCTCCTGCGTCGTCCAGGGCATGCGGTGTGAGTACCGAACGGATCGGTGACACAGCCTGCGGGTTTTTCTTTGCCAGTTCGCGGAAATGCGGTGCCACTTCGGCAATGAATTTCAGCCGTTTGTTGGTATAATCTGCATAACGGGCATCACCGGTCGCTTCGGTAGCCAGCAGCATGCCGGCATACGTCACGCCCCATTCGTAACTCAGCAACCGGAAATCACCGGGTTTGAAGATGGTCTCCACATTGATTTTCTTATAATCAGAAACCGCTTCACCCGTGGTTTTGTGAACCAATTGTGCCGGTGTCGTGGCATCCAGATAGCCATGAATCCGGTTGAGCACTGTGGTGACGCTCTCGACCGTAGGTGGGCCATACGGCATTGGATAGTCGGGTTTGAGCAAATGCAGCGGCGTAGTGGCATCGTTGCCTTTGTTGGGTACATACTGCGCAAAAGCGGCACAGGAAAGGAATCCGGCAAGAGTAGCCAGGCAAAGCGTTTGGAAGAACGGAACCGAAGGTTTCATGCAAGCAGTGATAAAGGTCTACACAACTTTAGTATGAGAAGAATAGCCGATACTGCCTGCGATTTACCAGCCTGCGACGAGAAAGTTTGCGGATGATTGGTAAAAACCACGGAATCGAAGATAGTTACAGTCAGTAGTTCCATTGGAAAAAATCGTTTGTCTTATGCGCGATTTTTTCGCCTTCCCCAAAGACTTTATGCAACAAATTGCCTTTAAAATGTACCTGAAGCCTGGCTGCAAAGACGAATACAAAAAACGACACGATGCGCTGTGGCCTGAGTTGGAAAAACTGCTCAAAGACAGCGGCATACACGAATATTCCATCTTCCTGGACGAGGAAACCCACACCTTGTTTGCCATGCAGCGAGTGGACGGCTCCGGCACTTCGCAGGACCTGGGGCAAACCTCTGTTGTGCAACGATGGTGGGCATATATGGCCGATATCATGGAAACCAACCCGGATTTGTCGCCGGTATCCAAACCCTTGCAGGAGGTCTTTTACTTGCCGTAACCCTCACTCTTTTCGGAAATATGTTCATTGCCAAAATCATGAATATCAGACTTCCCCTTTTGCTTCTTCTGGGGATACTATTTTTACTGACCCCTAACGTATCGGGACAGGCATTAAAAGTGCAGCACGACCTGGTGGTAGCACAGGACGGCAGCGGCGACTTCCGCTACATCCAGGATGCCATCAATGCTGTGCGGGTGTATCTGCCCAAACCTATTACGATCCGCATCAAGAAAGGCATTTACAAAGAAAAAGTGTTCATTCCACGCACGTTGTCCAACATTACCATTCTCGGTGAAGACAGCACCATCATTCGTTACGACGATTTTTCGGGCAAAGGAAAGATGGAAACCTTTGACTCGTACACGTTGAATGTGCAGGGAAACGATATTACACTGGACAATCTGATCATTGAAAACACCGCGGGCCGGGTGGGTCAGGCGGTGGCGCTGCACATCGAAGGCGACCGTTGCGTGGTGCGTCGGTGCCGGCTGCTGGGCAATCAGGATACGTTGTTTGCATCGGGCGATAATTCACGCCAGCATTTTCTGGATTGTTACATCGAAGGGACGGTCGATTTTATTTTCGGTTCGGCTACGGCCTTGTTTGAAAACTGCATCCTTCACAGCAAAGCCAATGGTTATGTCACGGCCGCCTCCACGCCTGCCTGGGTAAACTACGGATTTGTTTTCAAAAACTGCAAATTAACGGCGGATGCCCAGGTGGATAACGTATTTTTAGGCAGACCCTGGCGCAGCCATGCCCAGACGGTTTTCATCCGTTGTGAATTGGGCAAACACATTGCAGAAACTGGTTGGGACAACTGGTCTAGCACAGTCAATGAACAGACGGCTTTTTACGCCGAGTACCAAAACACCGGTATGGGTGCCAATCCAGCCAGGCGGATGAAGTGGTCGCACCAGCTTCCGGATGCGGATACGGCCAAGTATACCACCGAACAAATTTTTGCCGGTACACTCAAGCCGCAACTCAACCGTTTCTGGCAAAAGCCGTCGATACTGGGACTGACCGGAAAAACGGATACCGGTTACACGACTTACAGCGCGTATGTCAACAGTAAAAAATCGCATCCTGCCACCCGGTGGATCAGTGAGAAACCGTTAAAATCGGTCAACGAAAGCAAGAATATCGCCTATGCCCACATCGGCAAGCGGGCTTTGGTGCTGGATGTATTTTCTCCTAAGAAACAAGCCCACGCATTGCCCACGGTTCTGATCATTCACGGCGGTGGCTGGCGAACGGGAAACCGTACCCAACATTACCAGCTGGCCCGTCGGCTGGCCGACAAAGGCTACGTTTGTTTCACACCCGAATACCGGTTATCGACCGAAGCCCTTTTTCCGGCAGCTGTGCATGACTTGAAAACCGCATTGCGCTGGATCAAAGCCAATGCCCGAATGCATCGGGTAGACACCGGCCGGGTAGCGGTCCTGGGATTTTCGGCGGGCGGCGAGCTGGCGGCTTTTCTGGGCGTCACAGCTGCAAATCCGGCTTACGAGGGAAGCAATGGCAACCTGGATCAATCGTCTGCGGTACAGGCCATTGTGGACATTGACGGAACGCTGTCGTTTGTCCATCCCGAAAATGCGGAAGGCGACGACAGCAAACGAACTTCAGCGGCCACGTATTGGTTTGGCTACCCCCGTAAGGACAATTATGCTCTGTGGGAAGACGCATCTCCCCTCTCCCATGTCGGTTCGAAAACTCCGCCTACGCTGTTTCTCAACAGTTCGGTGGCGCCGATGCATGCCGGCCGGGATGATTTCCGGAAAGTGCTCACACAGCATCGCATCTATTCCGAAGCACACACCTTTGCCGATGCGCCGCATTCGTTTTGCCTGTTTGATCCCTGGTTTGAGCCAACAGTGAAATACATAGCTCAGTTTTTAGGAAAAGTGTTGAAATGAGGAACGCAGCATGTACCATAGGCTTCAGCCTGTTATAGAAGAATAACGTGAACTAAGGGGTTTAGTAAACCGAAGATTTCTCTCTTTGTACCGGCTCCTACTTTTTTGCTTGTCCAGGACAAAACGAGAGTTTTGGGCCAGATCTGTGCTCAGAGTAGGCAAAAAAAGACAAAAAATCCCAAAGCTTCGCCCCACAATGCCATCGCTAGGCCCGCGGGATTTTTATCCCTACGCACCTTCCCAACCTAACACGATTGAAGTGGGCGAGGCTCTCTTTGTAACAATCTAGCTCGTGCTTCGCACATTGCCTTAAATGCTCATTATGAACAAATTATATTTAGCATACCCCATTATTCACGTAAGAATAGTGAAAGGCTGAAGCCTGTGGTACATTGATATTTATGTTTGGAAAATAGTATCTCCCAAAAGTAAAAAACCTCAAGGTTTGGCTGGCAAATGATCTTTGAAGCGGACGATGACCCGCAAGTTCAGAAAGCGAGCCGACAAGGTATTGGGCACCGCGTATTGACGGCTGCGGACATCCGTCACCCAATTGTACGACATCACATTGCGGGCTCCGATCAGGTTCAGGATTTCGGCACCTATCCAGATGGAATCGCCGTATTTGCCCAAACCTTTAGCGGTACGGTTAAAGAACACAACCTTGGAAAAGCCAATGTCCACGCGGCGGTAGGGTGGCGTGGTAAAAACAGCCCGGTTGTTGATATTTCGCGGCGGACCAAACGGCAGGCCCGTGCCAATGATGGTATTTACATAGACGCGCCACGAAGGATTGCCTGGCAAGTGATCCTGGAAGAAGATCGCCAGGGTTACCCGTTGGTCGGTGGGCCGCCGTACGTATCCTTTCTGGTCAAAGGCCAGGTCTTCTTTCGTTTGCAGAATCCCCAGGCTAAACCACGATTCAGAGCCTTTGATAAACTCCCCACTCAAACGGAAATCGGCACCGGCGGCGTAGGCCTTGGTCTGGTTATTGGCATAATACCGCAGCCGCACATTGTCAATGTCATACGCCACTACGTCCCAGAGATTCTTGTAATACAGTTCAGAATTGAACACAAACGGACGGCCCCAGATTTGCAGGGTTTGCTGCACTCCCGCAATCAGATGCAATGAGCTCTGCGCCTTCACGTTTGGGTTCAAACGCCCTTGCAAATCGCGTAACTCACGGTACAAAGGGGGCTGCCGGTAAATTCCCGCCGCCAGACGGAACGACGTTTCGTGTACCCAATCAGGCTTGAAGGCGTACTGCAACGTCGGACTGATGAGCCACTGTCCGTTTACCGACCAATACCCGACACGCCCACCATAGGTGAGGGTATGCTGATTGTTCGGAGTGAACGAATGCTGCACGTAGCCATTCCAGCGGTGCGACGACAGGCTCAGATTGGTAAAAATAGTATCCCGGAACGAGACAAAACCTGCCGAATCGCTGAACGAATACTCGTTCAGTGCATCCGTAAACTGCTCGCGGTTGTAACGCATGCCCCACTCGATGCGGTTGCGGGTGTTGACTTCATATACCGACCGGTTTTCCAGTGAAAAAATCTGTCCGTTCAGCTGGTTACGGGCATATTTGTACTCGCTGCCAATGCCTACCGTTCCGGCACATTGTTTGAATGACGGCGAACTGGGGTCCAGGTCTATCTCACAAAGCCGGTAAGCACTTTCGGTATCGTAAAATTCGCGTTCGGTCGTTTTCATGGCCGAGCCAATGAAGTGCAGCGTCAGCTTGTCCGAAGGTCGATGCGTAAATTTCAAGCCACCCTGCCCCAGATCGTAGTTCAGCAATTCCTGTCCTGCATAAGCTACAAACAGGCGCAACTGTTGATTGAACGTTCCGAAGGACGTTTCCTGACTCACCGGACGGGTCAGGTAGCGGTTGCGGGCGTAGGAGAAAAGGATACCGATCTCGGATTTGGCTTCGCCGAACTCACGTTTCGGAAGGCCGAGGGCGGATTTATCCTGGTTCTCGGTGGACTTGTTTTTTCCCAACACATACCTTACATACCCTTGCACATCGGTAAAGGCGGGAAGGTACTCGCCTTTCACTTCCAGCGTATTGAGCAGGTATTGCGATTGCTTGCGTCGTACGCCCACCGTGTAACTCAGTCGGTTGTCACGCGTCGTTCCTTCCAGATGGGCAGCGCCGCCCAGCAAGCCGAGGGTTGCCGAACCTTGCAGTTGCGAAGGTGTCTGGTACTCGACGTTCATTACCGACGAAAGCTTGTCGCCGTACTTGGGTTGCCAGCCTCCCGACGAAAACTCAACCGTCTTGACCAGATCCGGATTGACAAAACTCAGTCCCTCCTGCTGGCCGGTGCGGGCCAGAAACGGACGGTATACTTCAATGTTATTGACATAGATCAGATTTTCATCATAGTTGCCGCCCCGCACCGAATACGTCGACGACAATTCATTGTTGCTGACAACGCCGGGCAGGGTTGCCAGTATCTTATTAAAATCACCAAACGCCGAAGGCAACGTTTTGATATCCTGCGGCTTGAGCTCGATCACACTCACCTGGGTGCGTTGATTGTTTTCCGCCTTGACTTCCACTTCCTTCAGTTTTTGGATACTGGATGTAAGCACAATGCGCAGTTCGCGGTTTTCGCCGGAAGCCAGTTGCAGCGAAATACGTTTCTCAGCATAATTCAGGGAATTGACCACCAGTTCCAAGGGTTGGTTGGCCGGCACCGAACGAAAAACAAATTCGCCGTTTTCGTTGGTAGAAGCACCAGTGGCGAGATTCGCAAGCCGGATGGTCGCACCGGCTACAGGCTGCCGAAGCGAATCGGTTACCCAGCCGCGAAGGCGTGCGGTCTGGGCAATGCCCATGGTTATGGAAAAAAAAGAAACGAGTATGTAAACAAAAAGCTTCTGCACCTCAGCTGATTAATTGAGTCAAAGGCCAAACTGACGAAAAATCTGCCGGACTTGCAAGTCAGTTTGGAAAGGAAACGACCGGATGTGAGGTTTTGGTAAAAATTTTTATACTATTTTGGGAAGACTGGCACGTTTTAATTCGCTGATGACAGTTGTAGGAGTCTCGGCAGTAAACACAAAGTTACCGGCCACCAGCACATCGGCACCGGCAGCAATCAGGTGTGGCGCGTTTTCCAGATTCACGCCGCCATCAATTTCAATCACCGCCCGCGAATTGCGCCGCAGGATCAGGTCTTTCAGGTGGGCCACTTTTTCGTACGTATGGTGAATGAATTTTTGTCCGCCAAAGCCGGGATTCACCGACATGAGCAATACAATATCGGCTTCGGTAATAATCTCTTCCAGCAGCAAAACCGGCGTGTGCGGATTCAACGCGATACCCGCCTGGCATCCGGCAGCCTTAATCTGTTGCATGGTGCGGTGCAGGTGCGTGGACGCTTCGTAATGCACCGTAATGTGATCGGCACCCGCCTTGGCAAATGCCTCCACGTAACGTTCGGGTTGGGTAATCATCAGATGCACGTCGATAGGCTTCTGAATGTACGGACGAATGGCCTCCAGCACCGGAATCCCAAACGAAATGTTAGGCACAAACACGCCATCCATCACGTCAAAGTGCAGCCAGTCGGCCTCGCTCTGATCGACCATGGAAACATCGCGTTGCAGATTGGCAAAATCAGCGGCTAATAACGAAGGAGCTACGAAATGCATAGGTAGTATGGTTGAATGGCCTTATCGGCAAATGGTTGATTGGCAAAATAGTATCTGCTCGAAAGCCAAAACCTCAACCATTCTGCCATTTGACAATAAAGCCATTTGGCTTTACTTTTTCGCGGATGGAAAGATCGTTCCGTACTTGCTGTTTTTCATCAGTTTGCTCAGCACAAAACCCACCAGCAGATACACCACAAAGACGATGGCCGTACTGATGTAGTTGACCTGCGAAAACCGGGATTGCAGATTGGGAGCCACCTTGTCGGAAACCACAAACATGTTGTACAAAAAGAAACTGGCTCCGGCAATGAACCACAGGATGAAGAACTCGGCACGACGCTTGCCGGCATCTTTCGGGTCTTTGCCGCCTTCCCATTTGATCAGGTTGGCAATGATCCACGAAAGTCCCACAAAGATAATGGCTGTGATAACGGCAAACATGTAGGTTTCGTTCGCCAGTTCGTCCAGTTGGCGCGGGTTACGGATGGTAATGATTTGAGACAAAAGCATAGTTCAGGATTGAGTGTAGGGTTGAAAATAGCACGCCACGGCGCATAAATATGTTTCAGAAATTAAAAACCGGCGGCATCACTTGACCAGTTCGACATAATACGTGTACACAACTCTGTCTTTCAGGTTGATACGTGCCAATGCCTCGGTCAGGCTGCTTGCCAGCGAAGGCACCTCGAAGCCCCGCGCATCGGTCCATTTCAGCGACGAAAGCAGCGCGTTGTCAAACTGCGGCTTGGCCTCCTTCACCACCACATCCACTTTGTAGAGCGTCCGGAACTCGACGCCGGTAAAGTTTTCGTGCAGCTTCAGGCCAATCTCCCGTTTTTTGGGATCAAATTCGAGTACAAACACATCATCAGTGGTACCGGGAGCGGTGTAGCTGTATTTGGCTGGCTTCTCCCCTTCTACAGGGTTGGCCGCGTCGTAAAACTTCTGGTATTCGGAAGTAATGTCATACACCTTGGCCTCTAGTTGCAGGTCAGGGTAATTGACCGGGGCATTGGCCAGAAACAGATTTTTCACAAAACGGATGTCTTTCTCACTGTATTCCGGAATCTTGAACAGGTCTTTCTGATTGAACTGGTAATACTCAAACGCCGGAAAGCTGACCTGCACCATGTTCGGAACCGCGTTTTCGGTAGCGCCGCCTTCGTTGGCTTTGTCTTTGTATTTGTTGGTCAGGGCAATGTCTTCGGCCGAAAAACGGAAATGCTTGATGCCTCCCTGTTTTTCCAGCAGTCGGTTGACCAGCGCCGAGGGTTCATGAATCAGGGCCTTGGGGGTAAACACCAGAATGTACATGTGCTGGCTCTGCGACTGCGGCACCCACGAATTCTGTTTGGTAAACGGCTGGGCAAACACATCAATGGCATTGCCCTGCTTGAGCCAGTTTTCAAACTCATTGACGGCCCACGCCGAAATGTCGATGCTGGTGCGGAACGTCTTGCCATTCTGCACAATCTGCAACTCCTGCAAGCCTTTGACCAGTTCGAAATCGGTAATGAAAACGCCGGTACGATTGTCGCCTGTAATCTGGCGAACCGGCTCGTCGAGCACCGAACGGGTTTGGGTATAGTTGCTGATATTCCAGGGAATGTTTTCGGTGGCTGTCACATTGATGCGTGGCGGCACATCGTTGGTGCCGGCCTTGAAATACACTGTTTTGGGCGAATTCACCATGGTCAGCATCTCCTTGACAAAATCCATGGAAGCCATCATGCCTTCGTGCATGCCCTTGGAATAGTCGATGTACACCGAAACTGAGTCGGAAGCAACCGGGGCATCGGCCTTGGCCACGTATTGCGTGTGAAACGGCGTAAGGTCTTTGGGTTCAACGGCAAAGTTTGTCGGGTCTTTGGAACATGCCCACAGGCCTGCCAGTACAATCAATGAGAGAAGAGATGAAAAACGACGGAAAGACAGTTGCGTGTAAGGTTGGTATCGCATGGGGTTTTTAGCGTTTGTAAAGATACTATTCCAAATCAATATTTTCTGGATTCACAAGATTTTCAGGATGACCGGCGCGGTTCAGGCTCCCGGATCGTAGTTGGCTGCTAAAAACAAAAACGGACCGAAATGACCGGCGCAAACGAAAATCCGTATTCAGGTCCGTGCATTGTCACACCCGTGCGCGGCTTGGGTAATTTTCATGCAAAAACTACAAAAAACTTACCTGTTTGCCAAAGGATGTCTTTTTTAAATCTATATATACCTGATTACAAATGGTTTAACTTATCGGGGTATTCAAACCAAACCAGTTTTCCACTGCCACCGGTAATGCTGCCCCACTGTTGGTTTTCGAAACGGACATACACAACGCCACCGGTGGGCAGGCTTCCGATGTCTTCATGGGTGAAATATTCGGCAAGATAGCTTTGCTTGGGATTGTGCGCCACCACCATGGCGGATGTTTGCCCTTCGGGTAGCGTTGCCAGAATCTGCACAAACGCCTGCAGGGCAAATTCTTCGTACAATCCCGGTTCCGGCACTATTTTTTCAGGATCGTATCCTAGCTGTTCAGCAATGTATTGGGCGGTAGTCAGCGCGCGGGCTGCCGGACTGGCAATGATAACGTCGGGATTAACACCCAGGTTTTTCAAGTGTACACCCATTCGGCAAGCTTCACTTACGCCTGTAGGCGATAATTCCCGATCAAAATCACGCTGCACTGACGAACCGGTTTCTGCCTGGGCGTGCCTTACAATAAAAAGATGTTTATCCATAAAGATCAAAACTGAGTGCCAATTAAAATAATATCCACCAAATCCGAAAAAGCTTCTGATAAAATTTTTATTCCTTGATCATTTGCATCAAATATAGCAGTATCAACCTGTTTTTTATACAAAATATTACCAATCAGCAAGTTGTAAAAGTGAAGCAAGTTGCTTTGGTTTTCTAAGATTTTGCGCATATTTGGCCTCACAAAAAAGTAAACACATACCTTTGCAACGTATTTCAGGGGTTTCCGGTTGTTCCGAAACAAGGCATACGCAAACTAAACCGCGGTGATCGGTGTTAAAAACAAACTGCCTGCCGTACACTCAGAACAACCTAGCCCTCAGGCGGCAGACATGTTCTGGCAGACAATAGACGGCAACCGGGCGTCAATTGGTAAACTAATTCATCTGGTATCAGGAAGATGGCCGACAGGCATCCGGACACCTACATACAAAACGCAATCAACCAAAGGGATATGACCAAAAATTTAGTTATTGTAGAATCACCCGCCAAGGCCAAGACCATTGAAGGATATCTGGGGAAAGATTTCACCGTTAAGTCTAGTTTTGGGCATGTGCGCGATTTGCCTGAAAAGGGAATGGCGATTGACATAAAAAACCGGTTTCGTCCCACATACGAGATCAACGATGATAAAAAAGACCTGGTCAACCAGCTGAAAAAACTGGCAGCCGATGCCGAAACCGTATGGCTCGCGACTGACGATGACCGCGAAGGAGAAGCCATATCCTGGCACCTGAAAGAAGCCCTGAACCTGAAAGATGACAAAACGCGGCGCATTGTATTCCGGGAAATCACCAAGAATGCCATCCTGAACGCCATTCAGTCGCCGCGCGGCTTGGACATCGACCTGGTTAATGCCCAGCAGGCCCGCCGCATCCTGGACCGGCTGGTAGGCTACGAGTTGTCGCCGGTACTTTGGAAAAAGATCAAAACCGGTTTGTCGGCCGGTCGGGTGCAGTCGGTTGCCGTGCGGCTGATTGTCGAGCGGGAACGCGAAATCGAAGGATTCGAGGCAAAGTCATCGTACAAAGTTTCGGCATTGTTCATTGTGGAACGGGGCAAGACACTGGTAGCCGAACTTCCGAAAAACTTTGAGACCGAAGCCGACGCAATGGATTTCCTGAACCGTTGCAAGAGTGCCATTTTCAAGATCAAGAACCTGGAGACCAAACCGGGCAAACGTTCGCCGGCACCGCCGTTCACCACGTCCACGCTGCAACAGGAAGCCAGCCGGAAGCTGTATTTCTCGGTTTCCAAAACCATGACGGTAGCGCAGAAGCTGTACGAATCGGGAAAGATCACCTACATGCGTACCGACTCCACCAACCTGTCGGAAGAAGCCCTGACCAAAGCGGCCGATGAAATCAAAGCCAGCTTTGGAAACCAATACCTGCAAACCCGGCGGTTCAAAACCAAATCCGAATCGGCGCAGGAAGCCCACGAAGCCATCCGTCCGACAGATTTCAGCACCAAAGCTGCCGGTGAGTCGCGCGACGAGCAACGGTTATATGAGCTGATCTGGAAACGGGCCATTGCCTCGCAAATGGCCGAAGCCCAGCTCGAACGCACCACAGCCACCATTTCGATCACTTCTCAGGCCAGTGGCTTGTTGAAAGAAGAACTGGTAGCCACTGGCGAAGTAATCAAGTTTGACGGTTTTCTGAAAGTATACATCGAATCGACCGACGACGACGACGAAGAAAGCAAAGGAATGCTGCCTCCGCTCTCGATCGGCCAGCAATTGCAACTCGACAATCTGAAGGCAACGCAGCGATTTACCCGCCCGGCTGCCCGGTATACCGAAGCCAGCCTGGTAAAGAAACTGGAAGAACTGGGCATTGGTCGACCTTCGACCTATGCACCGACCGTTTCCACCGTTCAGCAACGGGGCTATGTATTGAAAGAAGACCGCGAAGGCAAAGAACGGCCTTACACGGAGCTGACGCTGAAAAACGACACCATTTCCACGGATAAGAAAAAAGAAATCACCGGAGCCGAAAAATCCAAGCTGTTCCCAACCGACGTTGCCATGATTGTCAACGATTTTCTGGTGCAGTATTTTCCGGATGTGGTTGATTTCAAATTTACGGCTACCGTCGAAAAAGACTTTGACGAAATAGCCCAGGGCCGGATGATCTGGGAAGAAATGCTGGAGAAGTTTTACGACGGTTTCCACCGGAAAATTGAAAATACGGACGAAATTCAGCGTTCATCCGTGGGCAAGTCCCGTGTACTTGGCAATCATCCTGAAACCGGCGAACCCGTCAGTGTACGTCTGGGCAAGTTTGGTCCGTTCGTACAGATCGGCGATTCGGAAGGCAGTGAAAAACCACGCTACGCCAGCCTCAACAGCGGCCAGCTGATGGAGCGGCTTACGTTGGCCGAAGCACTGGAGCTGTTCAAGCTGCCCCGCGACATCGGTTCGTACGAAGACAAGCCAATGAAAGCAGCCAAAGGCAAGTTCGGCCCTTACATTCAGCACGACGGCAAGTATTACTCACTGAGCAAGGAAGATGATGTGTACAGTGTAAGCGAAACCCGCGCCATCGAAATCATCGAAGCCAAACGCAAAGCCGATTCTGAGAAGAATATCAAAGAATTTCCGGAAAATCCGGATGTGAAGGTGCTGAACGGTCGGTTTGGGCCTTACATCTCCGTTGGCAAGCAGAATGTAAAGATTCCGAAAGGCAAGGATCCGCAACATCTGACGTTGGAAGAATGCCTCACGCTGGCCAAAGAAGCCGAAGGCAAACCAAAAACCGGTCGTTTTGCCAAAAAGACAGCAACAAAGGCAAAACCCAAAACGACAGCAAAAGCAAAAAAATAAAGTTTATGAATAAAAAAGCAGCTTGGATGAATCCAAGCTGCTTTTTTATTTAAGGCTCTTGTAAAATAACGTGAATTATAATAAACAAAGAATCTTGATTTTAAGCATTTAAAGCGATGTGCGAAGCACGAGCCAGTAAAAGTGGGCTGGACCAAAAATCCCGCGGGCCAGGCGTTGGCCTTGCAGGGCGAAGCTTTTGGGATTTTTAGGCTTTTTTGCCATCACACCAGACTGGCTCGAAGCTATCGCTTCGCCCCCTTTTTGGGCAAGCAAAAAAGTAACACAGCTTAAGATACGCCAGAGCTCTGGGCTAACCAACCCCATTATTCGCGTTAAAATAATATCTCTGCAAAAGCGAAAACCTCCTCAGTTCATTTCAATCGTAATGTATTGTTCACAGGCAACAATGCAATACTGGCAAGCTTCTGCACAGTCCTGGCAGGTCAGTGCATTGTGTTTGCCACATTCTTTGGCACAGTCCTGACAAACCCGGACGCACAACTGTAACAGGTGGTCCCAGTACGTCGACTCGCGTGAAATCATTTTCAGTGTGAGTGAACAAATATCCGCACAATCCAGACTCGTCGAGATACACGTCCGTACCTGCGGGGCATCTCTTTCGTTCAGGCAATCAGCCGCGCATCGCTCACAGGCATGAATGCACCTAGCCATTGCCTTTACCAGTAAATTCAACTCCTGTCCAGCCATAGCACAGAGGATTTGGTTTGCATTTCCACCTATGCGAATATACGATAAAAAATTATGCCTCTGCTCCACAGATTCGACCAGATACTTTAAACACGTTTCGCCATCCATTCATCTTTTTTCAGCAAAAACTTGTACAGTTCCTCAGTCAAAACAATTTCCTGTTAAATTTGCCCCGGTTATTTCAAAAAAGACTCATGGCTCAAGACACAAACATTAATTTTATTGAAGAATTGCAATGGCGTGGCATGCTCCACGACAAAATGCCCGGCACCGAAGAACAACTGGCCTCCGGTATGACGGGCGGATACATCGGCTTTGACCCTACGGCTTCTTCGCTTCACATTGGTAACCTGGCCACCATCATGCTGCTGGTTCATTTCCAGCGGGCGGGCCACAAGCCGTTTGCGTTGGTAGGCGGTGCCACCGGCATGATCGGTGACCCTTCGGGCAAGGCCAAAGAACGCAACTTTCTGGACGAAGATACACTACGGGCCAATCAGGAAGGCATCCGGAAACAACTTGAAAAGTTTCTGGACTTTACCGGCACCAACGCTGCCGAAATGGTGAACAACTATGATTGGTTTAAGGAAATCGGCTTTCTGGAGTTTTTGCGTAATGTGGGCAAGCACATCACCGTCAATTACATGATGGCCAAAGACTCGGTCAAAAACCGGTTTGCGGAAGGCAAGGAAGGCATATCGTTTACCGAGTTTTCGTACCAGTTGCTGCAAGGCTATGACTTTTACTGGCTCTATAAAAACAAGAATATAAAACTACAGATGGGCGGCTCCGACCAGTGGGGCAACATTACCACCGGTACCGAACTCATTGGTCGCATAGACAATGGCAAAGCGTACGCCTTGACGGCACCTCTGGTCACCAAGTCGGACGGTACCAAGTTTGGCAAGAGTGAAAGCGGCAACGTATGGCTCGACCCTGCCAAAACACTTCCGTATTCATTCTATCAGTTCTGGCTCAATGTTACCGACGAAGACGCGCCACGACTGATCCGTGTGTTTACACTGTTAGACAAAGCCACCGTTGAAGAAATTGAAACCCAGCACAATCAGGATAAGGGGCAGCGAATCCTGCAGAGAACGCTGGCCAAGGAAGTAACCACGCTGGTACACTCGGCAGAGATCTATGAAAAAGTAGTGGAAGCGTCGGAGTTTTTGTTTGGCAAAATCACGGCTGAAGATTTGCAGGATATCAACGAAAAGTTACTGGCCGTATTGCCACGCATCACGTTTACCGCTGCCGAACTGGCTGAATACCCGAATATACTCGAATTCCTGAATGCCACTACCGCCAAGCAGGAAAATGCCGACGAAAAGCCGCTGTTCCCGTCCAAAACCGAAATCCGGAAGCTGGTAACCGGCAATGCCGTGAGCATCAACAAAAACAAAGTTACCGACGTAATGAAGTCGCCTGACTTTACCTGGATACACGACCGTTTTGTGCTGATTCAGAAAGGAAAGAAAGAGTTTTGTCTGGTAGAGCGAGTGTAAAAATAGAGTGTAAAAATAGTATGTGTTGAAAAGCAAAAATCGGCGTCATTGCAATCCTGAAAGTTTTGGGATTGCAATGACAATCCGATACACAAATAATACATTTTCCCTTCCTGAAACCTCCGCTGCTTCATGCCATTCGTTTATAAGTCGCTTATTCACTGGATTGTTATCGGCACTACTGTAGCTTGTTTGCCTGGCTTATTATCATGTTCTTCTAAAAGGAAGGAGGTAAATGACGAACAGATACGTATTCAATCACAGTCAGACACTTCACAAACAAAAGAAAATCCGATTACCTCGGTGAACAATAATGTAACGATGAAAGATGTGGCCAGCTTCCCTAATCAGGTGATTCTGACAGGCCTGAATCAATACCGACTGGTAAGCATTTATCAATCAATTGAAGCGGCAAACGCCCAACGCACATCTTCCGACAATGATGATTCGTATTCGTATAAGTCCAACGATGGGGAAGATGAACACAATGCGCACTTTATGCCGGGTATTGACATCTTATACGGCTATAAGCTGTTGAACATCGCTCATTACGACTTAAAATCCGAAAAGATGGGATTTCTTTTCAATCACCCGGTTCTGGTGAAGACCTTGTATTATCCTGCCTTTGAACAAGATTCACTGGACAACCAGCCCATCACCCGAGATTACTACCTGGTGTCTGTGTATGACGAAGACACAAATAAAGACAATCTGATCAACAAGAAAGATCTGCGTAAATTCTATCACTTTTCGGCGGATGGGACTCAGAGAACCCAACTCATTCCGGCTGGCTATTCCGTGCTTCGTTCGCAGTACGATTCTAAAAACGATCTCATGTACCTGTTTGCCCGTTTCGACGAAAACAAAAACGGCACCGAAGACAAAGCAGAGCCCATTTACATATTTTGGTTTAGTCTGAAAACTCCTGCAAAAGCGAAACTATTGTATCAGAATCAATAGATACTTTTATTCTGCGTATATATTGAAATACCAAAACCCCAATCATTACCCCATTACTAATTAATCCATTATCCCATTATCCCCATGAATCCCTACATCAACGAACATAAAGACCGTTTTCTGGCCGAACTGCTGGACTGGCTCCGTATCCCATCCGTTAGTGCCGATGCTGCCTACAAAGCGGACATTCGTCGGGCGGCCGAATTTGCCAGAACCCAACTGGAAGCTGCCGGAGTTGATTTCGCCGAGCTTTGCGAAACGGCAGGCAATCCGATTGTGTATGCCGAAAAGATAATCGATCCCGCCCTGCCAACCGTTCTGGTCTACGGCCACTACGACGTGCAGCCTGCCGATCCGGTTAACTTATGGAGTTCACCACCGTTTGAACCGGTGATTCAGACAACCGAATTGCATCCCGACGGGGCCATCTTTGCCCGCGGTGCCTGTGACGACAAAGGCCAGGTGTACATGCACATCAAGGCGCTGGAAATGATGCAGCAAACCCAGGCATTGCCTTGCAACATCAAACTCATGATTGAAGGTGAGGAAGAAGTTGGCTCCAAAAATCTGGAAACCTTTGTCACCGCCAACAAAGAAAAGCTGAGAGCCGATGTGATCCTGATCTCAGATACCAGTATCATTGCCAACGATGTACCGTCGCTGGAAGTTGGTCTGCGTGGCCTCAGCTATGTGGAAGTGGAAGTGACTGGCCCTAACCGTGATTTGCATAGTGGCGTATACGGCGGCGGGGTAGACAACCCGATCAATGTGCTGTGTCAGATGATTGCCTCCATGAAAGATGCCAGCGGGCACATTACCATTCCCGGCTTTTATGACAAGGTGGCCGAACTTACCACCGAGCAACGCACCGAGCTCAACCAGGCTCCGTTTGACCTGGAAGCGTACAAAAAAGACCTGGGCATTGAGGATGTGTTTGGCGAAACCGGCTTTACTACCATTGAACGGACCGGCATCCGGCCCACACTGGACGTCAATGGCATCTGGGGCGGCTATACCGGTGAAGGTGCCAAAACCGTGCTTCCTTCCAAAGCGTTTGCCAAGATCAGCATGCGCCTGGTCCCCAACCAAACTCCCGACGAGATTACCGAACTGTTTGCCAATCACTTCAAAAGCATTGCGCCGAAAAGTGTCAAAGTTAAGGTAACCCCTCACCATGGCGGGCATCCGGCTGTAACTCCCACCGACTCAGTGGCATTCCAGGCGGCCAGCAAAGCGTTTGAAGAAGCCTGGGGCAAAAAGCCCGTGCCTACCCGCGGTGGCGGCAGCATCCCAATTGTGGCCCTGTTTGAGAAAGAACTGGGCCTGAAAACCGTGCTGATGGGTTTTGGCCTGGATAGCGATGCCATCCACTCACCCAACGAACACTACGGTGTGTTCAACTACCTGAAAGGTATTGAAACCATCGGGCTATTTTACAAGCATTTTGCAGAGATGTCCGCAAAATAAGATTAATGTCCAGCGTTCCGTCAGGCAATTGTCTGCGACTGTCATTCAAGCGTCTTCCCGCTCCCGTACGTATTGGGATGCGGGAAGACAAAAAATAGTATCGCTGTAAAGCAGAAAATCTGACACTTATAAACACCTCTACTTCCAAACCGTTATGTTTACCTCAACCGGAATCAGGATACTTTCGATCATTGCCCTGACAGTATCCTTGCTCGGATTGGGCATCAGTATCTTCGGATCTGTAGAGGCGACAGGTTACCGGTTTTCATTCTTCATGGCAATCTTCTCCTGGGTATTTCTTTTATGGGGCAGTTTCATTGGTTTTCAACTCAGTTCGTATACACTTCACAAGGAAGAATACACCAAAGTAGGTATCAGACTTTTGCTCATCATCGCAGCCTTTATGCTTTTCTTTTATGTAGGCATAGTAGCAGGTTTGATTATTTCCGTAATTCTAGTCTCAACACTTTGGGGACTGAAACGAAACTACGATGATTGGGAACAAAAAAAGAGCAACAAAAGCCTAGCATCGGAAGAAACAGACATTCCCTAAAGTCCTTTGGTTATCCAGGTAAAAAGCGGAAAAGAAAATAGTATCTTTGGAAAAGCAAAAGCCTCCCCATGCAAATGCTTTCATTTAACGAGCTTTTCTCATGTCTCGAATCCTGTGGGCGTTATGCCTGCTCTTCTGTACCAGTGCTTTTGCGCAGGAAACTTTGGTAACCGTATCGGGCTCAGTCAAAGATGTTTCGCTCAAGCAACCCCTTTCCTTTGTCAATATTGTTGTAACATCAGCCAAAGACAGTTCCTTTGTTACCGGAACAGTTACGAATGAAGATGGCCGGTTCAGCCTGAAAGGCATCAAGCCCGGCAATTATGTCCTCGGAATTTCCTTTATCGGCTACACATCTGTCCAAAAACTCTTGTTTGTTGGCAGTCTCACTCCTTTTCTGGATTTTCCACCCATAGAATTAAGTCCGGATACCCACGTGTTGCAAGAAATAACCGTCGCGGGACAACAGGATGCCGTTGACACCAAACTTGACAAGAAAACATATTCTGTAGCAGAAAACATCAGTCAGAGCGGAGGCTCAGTGCTGCAAGTCATGCAAAACCTGCCGGGCATTACCGTATCTGACGGAAAAATACAACTGCGAGGCAGTGATAAAATTGCGGTGTTGGTAGATGGCAAACAAACTGCCCTCACCGGTTTTGGCAGTCAGACCGGACTTGATAACATTCCCGCCTCGGCCATTGAACGTATTGAGATCATTAACAATCCTTCGGCCCGCTACGACGCCAACGGCAATGCCGGCATCATCAACATCATTTACAAAAAGAATATACAGGAAGGCTGGAACGGAAAAGCCGGACTAGCCGCCGGACTGGGTGCCTTATGGGAACGAAAAGAAAATCTGCCGACCATCCGGCCCCAGTATCGCCTGACGCCCAAGATCAACCCTTCGCTGTCGCTGAATTACCGCAAAAAGAATATTAACGTGTTTTTGCAGGGCGATTACCTGTACACCCAAACCCTGAACAAAAACGAGTTTGTCACGCGTGTATACGATGACGGAACCAGTGTCGAGCAGCAAACCAAACGAAACCGGAATACCGGATTTACAACCACCAAAGCAGGCGTTGACTGGACCATCCGTCCAACCGATCTGCTGACCGTTTCGGCCTTGCTGGGTACCGAAAAAATCATTGACCGCGGCGACGAGCCTTTCTTTAATGCAGATTTATCGGAACGTCGGCGCCTCTGGCAGTTTCTGGAGGATGAGTTAAAGACGACCGTAATGGCTACCAGCACGTATCAGCACAAATTCACGGCTCCCGGCCATACCCTGAATGCAGGCTTCATCTATACATTTCACCGGGAAAACGAAAAGTACTTTTTCGACAACATTCTGCCTACGTATATGGGTAAGGATGCGTTTAAACTCATTTCTGACGAACAAGTGGCTGATCTCACGATTGACTACGTGCGTCCGCTGACCTACGGGCGGCTGGAAGCTGGTCTCAAGATGAGGCGTCGGAGCATTCCAACAGATATGTTGTTTATTCCAGGCCTTAATTCTCCACTGGATACGACTGCTGGTGGCAAAGCTACCTACCGCGAAACCATTCCTGCGGTGTATGGTACCTACATTTTTGAAAACCAGCATTGGGAAGCCGAAGCAGGCTTACGGGTGGAATATGTTTTGGTTGGGTACGAAGTAAACCCCAGCCATCCGACGTACAAAAGCGACGGGTATCAGTATACTCAGCCGTTCCCGACGTTGCGGGCAGCATATAAACTAAGCGACCGTTCCAAAGTATCGCTGTTTTACAACCGCCGCGTCGATCGTCCCAATGAAGTAGACATCCGGATTTTTCCCAAATACGACGATGCCGAAATTATCAAGGTAGGCAATCCTACCCTGCGGCCGCAGTTTACCAACAGCCTGGAACTCGGCTACAAAACCAGTTGGGCGAGTGGTTACTGGTATGGAGCCGCCTATCATCGGTGGGCCAACGGCACCATTACACGCATTGCCAGCACCGTTCCGGGCAGCACGTTAATCTACGCGATTTTCCAGAACGCTGGCCGCAGCTACAATACGGGGGTAGAAGTCATCGTTTCGCAGGCTATCTCGCCACGGGTGTCACTTACGCTGAATGCCATCCTCTACCAGAACCAGATCGACGCATTCACGGTTGAGAATAAATACCCCAAAGCCAACACCTTTACGACTGAAAAGGAACAGCTCATGTCTGGCAATGTGAAAATCAACGGATTGTTTAAGTTACCCCGGCAATTGACCCTGCAGGTGAGCAGTGTGTACCTGGCCCCTGACATCATTCCGCAGGGCCGGATTGACGCCCGATTCTCCGTAGATGCGGGCCTGAAAAAGAGTTTCCACAAAGACCGGGAAGAAATCTTTCTGAATGCAACCGATCTGTTGAACACCTTAATTATTCGCCGGACGATCCAGGGTGCCGGCTTTCAGTACACCAGCACCGATTATTACGAAACCCAGGTAGTGCGGGCAGGCTATACCTACAAGTTTTAACAAGCAAATAGCATCCTGGCAAACACAAAAAACACTTTTTAGGCACTCGTAATGTATAATCCGATTCTGATGGGCCTGACGTGTGGCAGTGCCTTCTTGCTTGCCTTTTTGCTTTTCAGTCATCCCCGGGGCACAAACGCCAGGGCAAATCAATGGCTGGGAGTATTCATGGCAACGTTCGGGCTAGCCATGTTGCAGATTCTGGTGGATAATCTGAACCTGACCACCCGCCACCTAACGTTGGTAGAAGGCATCGAATTGAGCCGCTTTTTGACTGCTCCATCACTGTATCTGAGTGTGTTATTTTTCACCACTCCCGCCCGAACATTCCATCGAAAAGATCTTTGGCATTTTGTTCCCTTCCTTCTGTTTTTCCTTTTTCGGTTACCTTACCTGTTACCAGGCTCCCCTGCCCGCAATCCGGTCATTGAAAATGAAGCCCTCCGGTTCGTTGTCTTGTCGGTGATTCGGTTTGCGTTGCCCCTGCAATCGGTTTTGTATCTGGTGGTATCGTATGTGGCCTTGCAAAAACACCAGCGCATCATTCAAAAAATAGCCTCGTCCACGGCAACCATCGATCTGGGCTGGTTAAAATACTTCTTGGCGGGCTTGTTTGTGGTTCTGCTGTTATGGCTTAACCTGGTTTTGTTTACCGTCGAATCCCTTTACCAGTTCACCCCCGTTCTGTACCTGGGCAGTACATACTTTCTGGCTTATTTCTCACTGCACCAGAAAGAAATCTATGCGTTCACTACTTCCGAACTAACCCAGGTCATTGAAATCATCGCGGAGCCGGAAACCAATCTCCCTGTGGAAAAGCAAAAACGTCTGGCTGACAATCAGATCGAACCGTTGAAAGGTAAGCTCATCCACCTCATGCAACAGGAAAAACTATACCTGGATAACGAGTTGAATTTGCTCCAGCTTGCGCAACGAATGCAAATCACTTCGTATGAACTTTCCTACCTGCTCAATGAAGGGTTTGGAGAAAACTTTTTTCAGTTTGTCAACACCTACCGGGTTGAAGAGGCCAAGCAATTGCTGGCTTCCGAGAAATCCCAGCATCTGAACATGCTGGGCATTGCCTACCAGGCAGGTTTTAACTCCAAGACCACCTTCAATACCACCTTTAAAAAACTTACAGGACAGTCGCCTTCCGGCTACTTGCAGATGATCCGGGAAAGAAACCCGTAAAATCTTGTTCGGATGGTTGCAGGCGAACAGGCGAACCAGTAAAAATGGGGATTCTTGTGTCAGAATAGTTTTTTCAATTAAACTGACACCTCATGATTTACCCAACAAAACCAGTGTTACTGGTTAGCGTTCTGCTATTCTTCCTGCAAATCAACCTTGCGTTTGGTCAAGAGCTGCCTACCGCTACCACCATTCCGCAGTTAACCGCACTTCTGCAAACGGAAATGCAGCATCAGCACATTGCCGGCCTGATGCTCACGGTTGTTACGAAGGATTCCGTTTTGTACGCGGGCGGCCTAGGCGAAGCCGATGTAAACAGGCACATTCCCGTAACCAGCCAGCATCTGTTCCGGATGGCTTCGGTTACCAAGACATTTACCGCACTGGCCGTTCTGAATCTGGTTCACGAGAAAAAGCTGTCTCTGGATATGCCGCTTCGTTCAGTAGCACCCGAAATCCCGTTTACCAACGACTGGGAATCTGCGGCTCCCGTCACCATTGCCCAGTTACTGGAACATACCACAGGATTCAGTAACAAGTCTCCCATGGAGGAATACAACGAGACAGACACCGATTATTCGGGCTTGGCCAGTGTGCTGGTTTTCAAGAAATACCTGACGTGTCAATGGCGACCCGGCGAACGGCACTCCTATTCCAATGTCAATTACGCAGTGCTGGCCTACGTGGTTGAAAAAGTATCGGGCGTGCCTTTTCAGGAATACATGCGAACCGCCGTTTTTCTGCCGTTGGGTATGACCGGCAGTGATGTGAACCTGAAAGCCAGTGGCAAAGGCAATGACACACAGGGGTATGTATGGAAAGGCGACCACTTTCAAACCGTGCCTCACCTGCCGCAGTACAGCCCCGGGAACGGGTCTCTTCATTCCAATGCCACCGACATGGCCCAGGTGTTACAGGCCTATCTAAGCGATTGGCAAACGGCTGATGGCCGTCAGTTTCTTTCCAAAGACATACTGGACGATGCCGAAAAGCCACATACCTATCTTTCAGCCAAAGCCGGGCTTCCGGATACGTACGCCTATGGTCTTGACAAGCATGCGTATCCTGTCGGAATTTTCACGGGTCATTCGGGTGCCATTGGAGGCTATGTTTCCATGTTTCTGTACAACCGGGCATTGGGAATAGGCTACGCGATAAGCATCAATACGTTTAATGAGCCCTTTCTGGGATTAGCCAATGACCTGATTCAAAGATATATTTCACACCGAGTCGGTGTTCCCAAGCCGGTTATTGCTACTTATCCGTTAAAGTCGTCCGTGATTCAGCCTTACGAAGGGTATTACCGGTTCAGCAGCCCCAACCAGCTTTACCTGGGTTTTCTGGAACGCTGGCAGCACACGTTCAAACTTGAGCAAAACCCGAATGGCATATCTGTGCGGTTATTGTTGGGTGGACAGATGATCTGGAAGCCCGCTGACGCTACCGGGCTGCTGTTCCGAAACAAACACAGCCCCCGCCCGACCATCGCTTTTTTGAAAGATGCGGAGGGCCGGTTAGTGATTACCGATCACACCATGTATTTCACGAAAATATCGGCACTGGAAGCCTGGCTGCCGCTTGGCTTGCTATCCATCAGCCTATTGCTCTTAGTCAGTAGCCTGTTTTGGGGATTGACCTGTCTGGTTTTGTTCTTTTTGCGCAAAATCAGCAAAGAAACGCTGGGACTCAGGCTTGCACCTATGCTTGTCACACTGGCACTGGGCACGGCCGTTTTCGCCCTCCCCCGGCTGGTCGTGCACATACAGGAATGTACACCTATCGGGGCATCCGTGCTAACCTGGATTGCAGGAAAGTACCTGTTCGCCTTTCTGACATTGACAATGCTAGTGTTACTGGTGATGCAATGGAGGATTCTATCGAACAAATGGGTACGAACATACTTAACTGCCTCACTGCTGGCCAGTGGTTATCTGCTCGGGCTGTTGATAACCACTCATTGGTATCCATGAAAAAAGCCGGGTTTTGACTTTTTCCGGGATACTATTTTTTCCGGTTCCTGCAAAGGTAACAGCCAGCTTTACGAGCTACCCATGCCCTTTGAACTAGCCGCATCTGTTGCATCGCATGCCTTGATCCTTGCATGTACTGTTGTTGCAAATGTACGGGCAAATCCAGCCAATGTGCATTGGCTGGATTTGCCCTGTAGTGTGGTTTACGGCTGCCCGTTGCCACCGGCGGCACCATAGACCTGTCCGGTAGAATAGCTGGCATCACTTGCGGCCAGCTGCACATAAATCGATGCGAGTTCGACCGGTTGTCCCGGACGACCCATGGGCGTATCTCCGCCAAATTTCTGTAGCTTTTCCTGTGTGGCACCGCCGCTTACCTGCAAAGGTGTCCAGATAGGACCCGGCGCAACACCATTCACCCGAATGCCTTTGGGAGCCAGCTGTTTGGCCAGCGACCGGACAAAATTGGTAGTAGCCGCCTTTGTCTGGGCATAATCGTACAAATCCGCTGAGGGATTGGTAGCTTGCTCAGAAGTAGTGCCAATAATAACCGAACCGGGTTGCAGATGCGGCAGGGCCGCTTTGATGATCCAGAACGGCGCATAAATATTGGTTTTCATAGTCCAGTCAAACTGTTCGGTGCTTAGCTCCTGAATCGAAGCAACCGCTTGTTGACGGGCCGCGTTGCTAACCACAATATCCAGCCCGCCCAGTCCGCGCACAGCATCACTGACTAGCTTCTGGCAAAAGGCTTCGTCACGCAGGTCACCCGGGATGGCAATGGCTTTGCGCCCTTCTTTCTTGATCAGGGCAATCACCTCCTGCGCATCGGCTTCTTCCGAAGGCAGGTAGTTGATGGCCACATCGGCTCCTTCACGCGCATAGGCAATGGCAGCGGCACGTCCCATTCCGGAGTCGCCACCAGTAATCAACGCTTTGCGCCCTTGCAGGCGGCCCGAACCCTTGTAGCTGGTTTCGCCATGGTCGGGGCGCGGATCCATCTTGCTTGCCAGGCCTGGCCATGGTTGCAATTGCGACTTGAACGGTGGTTTGGGATATTTAGTCAGAGGATTCTCCAATGTTGGGGAGGCCTTGGAATTTGTTGGTGTGCCCTGTACAGTTAGTGTAGGTGCTACCACTGCGGCAGCCAGACCGGACCCCAGTCCACTGATCGCCTTGCGCCGACTGATGCTAGTTTTTTTATGCATGATGCTGGTTTGTTTTGATAAAATGAAAGAATTGGTAATGGACAGGTGCAAAGAGATGACAAACCAACCGACGTTGGCATTCCTTTTCAGAAAGGCCACCGATACACATTCGATTACGTCAGAAAATCAGATAGTTAGTCAAATACCTGCGGGTAATTACACCCTGCTCTCAAAGAAAATATCATGCCTCCGGCGCTCTGTTTCCGGCAATCCGGGAATGGGGTCGCTCTTCTACGGTAGCAAGCCAGCAGTACTCATGCTCCAACCGACCTGAGGATCATGCCGGGTGAGGTGTATTTTTTTAGCCGGTTTGTAGTGCATGAATATACTTTCGTTTGTATATTCGACAGCAAGACATTCGTACGATCCGGAAAGCTTTGTGTCGGAGAATTCAACTGATGGAATCATCGGTTACCTAGCTAAAATAGTCCATGGCAAGTGCAGATTGGTATATTTTCTGCCAGCAGGGCAGCTTTTTCGTCTTTCGGATATACTATTTGACAGCTGATAACCAGGGCCCTGCCGTTCGGTTTCCTTGAAACTTTTGATTTCTTTGGTAACTTTACGCGCTACTGCGGCGATCAAACACACTCAGGAAAAATGTATCAAGACCCAAAGTGTGTCCATAAAGAATGCTTCCCCAGTACCCCTAATCTATTACCGATACAATGAGTCGCTTGTATCCTGATCTGTGTAGTGTCCCGGAAAATGAGCATGAAACCAACTGTTTTGCATAATCAGGAATCAAGTTTGCCTGCGTTTCTTTCGGGTGGGGGTGAGATGGGTCAGCAGGTACGCGCCTACGACTGGTCACAGACCAGCCTGGGGCTACCCGAAACCTGGCCCCAAAGTCTGCGCACTACGCTTGGCATCATCCTCAATTCCCGCTTCCCGATGTTTTTATTCTGGGGAACAGAGCTTCTCTGTTTTTATAACGATGCTTACCGCCCCAGTCTGGGAAACGATGGCAAACATCCCCATGCCTTGGGAAAACCCGGTGCCGACGTATGGCCAGAGATCTGGCACATCATCAAACCGCTCATTGATCAGGTACTGGCCACTGGCGAAGCTACCTGGGGTGAAAACCAGCTCATTCCGATTTACCGCAATGGCAAGATTGAAGATGTCTACTGGACTTTCAGCTACAGCCCAGTCTATGACGAATCAAACCAGGCTGCCGGAGTGTTTGTCACTTGCACGGAAACAACCGAACAAGTACGCCATTCCAGGCAATTGGAAGAAAGCAAAAGCCAACTGGAGTTTGCCATCGAAACAACCGAACTGGGCACTTGGGATCTGGATCTGGTCACGCATACCTTTACGGCCAATGACCGGTTAAAAGAATGGATCGGTTTACCTGCCCAAACCACGGCGCCATTCCCAATTGATCTTGACATAGTTGCAGTGAAGGACCGGCAACGCATCCGGCAGAGTATCGAAAAGCTCCTGCAAGCTTCTTCCAATGAGTATTACGAGACAGAGTTTACCCTGATTCATCCGGTCACGCAGCGGGAACGGATTGTGAAAGCGAAAGGCAGGATCTGGCTCAATGACGAGCAAAAGCCGCAGCGTTTCAATGGCACGCTGCAAGACATTACCGAGCAGGTCATGTCCCTCCAGGCTACCGAGGCCAGCGAGTCGTATTTCCGGAAAATAGCCGATACTGTGCCAGCGGCCCTGTGGATCACTAACAAGGAAGGCCAATGCACTTACATGAACCGCCAGTGGTTCAACATCACCGGCCAGACACCGGAAGAAGCCTTGGGCCTGGGCTGGCTCGATTCCGTGCATCCAGATGACAAACCCCATGCGGAAGCCACATTTTTACAAGCCAATGCGAAACAAGAACCTTTCACGATAATATACCGACTGCAAGCCCGGGAAGGCGGCTACCGATGGGCAGTCGACAAAGGGGCTCCCCGCTGGGACGAGGCAGGAAACTTCGATGGATATGTGGGGTCTATTGCGGATGTACACGAGCAGAAACTGGCGGAAGAATCGGTGCGAAAAAGCGAAAAGCGCTTTCAGGCTGCCATTGCAGCCGTACAGGGCATTTTATGGACCAACAATGCCCGTGGCGAAATGGAAGGCGAACAACCCGGCTGGGCTGCACTGACCGGGCAGAGCTACGAAGAATACCAGGGATACGGCTGGGCCAGCGCGGTTCATTCGGACGATGCCCAACCGACCATTGATGCCTGGAACGAAGCTGTGCGGCAACGAAAGACATTTGTATTCGAACACCGGGTTCGGATGAAAAACGACGAATGGCGGAAATTTTCCATCCGGGCCATCCCCATTACGAATGCAGATGGCAGCATACACGAATGGGTAGGCGTGCATACAGACATTACCGAACAACGCCAGGCTGAAACCGCATTGCAGGAACGGGAGGAGCGGTACCGCAGCCTGTTTGAAAGTATGGACCAGGGCTTCACGATCATCGAAATGATCTTTGACGAGGCCAACCGACCGGTGGATTATCTTTTTCTGGAATGCAATCCTGTATTCGAAACGCAGACAGGCCTGTTTGGCGCGGTTGGCCAAACGGCCCGAACCCTGGTGCCCGGTCTGGAAGATCGCTGGTTTGAGATGTACGGGCAGATAGCCCTTACCGGCCAGGCCACCCGGTTTGTGGATGGCTCCGAAGCGATGGGGCGGTGGTTTGAAGTATATGCGTTTCGCCTGGGAGGAGCGGAAAGCCGGCAAGTTGCGATTTTATTTACCGATATCACCCAACGCCGGCAAAACGAAACCATACTGAAGGAGAGTGAAAGCCGGTTCCGTACGCTGGCGGAAACCCTCCCCCAAATGGTATGGGTGGTCAACAACGACCGGTCTATCGAGTACATGTCCCAACGATGGAAGACCTATTCGGGCCTGGAAGACACGGCGACCATATGGGAAAAGATTGCACATCCCCAGGATTTGCTGGTATTCCGATCCCATTGGGCCGATCATTTTGCACAGGGCAAGAGCTTCCAGTATGACATCCGGTTGAAAAACAAAGCGGGCGAATTTCGCTGGCATAATTTTGTGGCCGAACCCATCAAAGACGCCTCCGGACAAACACTCCGGTGGATAGGCTCCCTGACCGACATCCATAACCAGAAAAACCTTTCGGAACAACTGGAGAAACTGGTCGCCGAACGTACCCGCGAGCTGCAACGATCCAATGAAGATCTCCAGCAGTTTGCCCACGTGGCCTCGCATGATCTGAAGGAACCCGTCCGTAAGATCAAGCTTTTCAGCAATTTCCTGGCAAGCAAATGTACCGACACCCTTCCGGAAGAAGGCCTGCTGTACCTCGGCAAGATCCAGGATGCCGCCAGCCGTATGCATGCCATGATTGATGGCGTGCTGCTGTACTCGTCTCTCAGTACAGGCGAGCAAGTGATCGAATCCGTAGACCTGAATCAGATACTGCATACCATTGAAACGGACCTTGAAGTCATAATCAAACAGAAACAGGCCCGCATCACGTATCAGAACCTGCCTGTCATCCAAGGCTATTCGGTGTTGTTGTACCAGTTGTTTTACAACCTGATCAACAATTCCCTCAAATTTACCAAAGCCGGTGTGAACCCGCTGATCACCGTGGTGTCACACCCGATCGACGCCATGTCTTGGGTCCGGATAGAGATACGCGACAACGGCATTGGCTTCCGGCCGGAAGATGGACAAAAAATATTCAAAACGTTTGTCCGGCTCAACTCGAAGGACCAGTACGAAGGCACCGGTTTGGGGCTGGCACTGTGCCACCGCATTGTAGAGCGTCACGGGGGCACCATTACCGCCGAAGGCAGAGATGGCGAAGGTGCGGCATTCTTTATTGATTTGCCTGTGCATGGCTCAAACGATTGAAGACCAAGGGTTTTAACTTTTCCAAGGATACTATTTCCACCACAAAACGCGATTGTTCGTGCCTGTGCTTTTACTTTCCGTCTTTGTTTCTCATCTTACCTGGCGAATGGGCGGCATCCGGAAAGTAAAACAATGGATTAACGGAATCCGGTCCCGTCTGCCTGCCATGGTGTGTTATCCCGTTTCCCTATGAAAAAAGCTTGCTACCTTGTTCTGTCTTTGATTTCTCTCTCATTGGCGGCCCAAAACAAACTCGATACGTTGCTGCCTGTCCGCGGATTCTGCATTGCAGCACCCCGCCCCAACGATCTCAACCGGTTCATTCGTTTTATCAACGAAGAGCTGGCTCCTCGCCAGGTCAACACCCTTGTCTTGCGCATTGACTACAACTATCAGTACGAGAGTCATCCCGAACTCAGGGATAGCATTGCCTTGTCGCGCAAAGACGCCGGCAGACTGGCGGAAGCTTGCCGCAAAAACAACATCCGGATCATTCCCCAGATCAATCTGCTGGGGCATCAGTCGTGGGCGGAAAAAACCGAAAACCTATTGCGAAAATACCCCGAATTTGACGAGACTCCGCACGTAGCCATGCCTTCCCGTTACCAATGGCCCAATCCGGACGGCTTGTATTGCAAAAGCTACTGTCCGCTGCACCCCAATGTGCACGCGGTGGTGTTTGCACTGGTCGATGAAATCTGCGACGCATTGGGAGCCACGGCCTTTCATGCCGGCATGGACGAGGTGTTTTACATCGGTGACGAGAAATGTCCGCGTTGCGGCGGGCTGGACAAAGCCGAGCTTTTTGCGCAGGAAGTTCGCCTGATCCGGGATCACCTGGCCCAGAAAAAACGGCGGCTCTGGATCTGGGGAGATCGCCTGCTGGATGGAAAAACCACCGGATTGGGGATGTGGGAAGCCAGTTATAACAATACCCACCGGGCCGTAGACCTGATTCCCAAGGATGTGATGATCTGCGACTGGCACTACGAACGTCCGGACCAGACACCGGTTTTCTTTGCCATGAAGGGCTTGCAGGTCATTACCTGTCCGTGGCGCATGCCGCAGAATGCGGTATTGCAGACCCAGGACATGGTCCGGTTCCGCGCCTATGCCACACCACAGATGAAAGACCGCTTTCAGGGCATGATGCAAACGGTGTGGTCGGGTGCCTCCCAGTTCCTGGACGAATACTATGGTGTCGGCAAGCAAAACCCACCCTCTGCCAACACCGCGTCCAACTGCTTTCGGACGATGTTCAACGAAATCGGGAAGTCAGGGAAATGAAACTACCAGCGCGGGTTTTATCCATCGATGTATTCAGGGCAGTGACCATGCTGCTGATGATCTTCGTCAACGATTTCTGGACGCTGAAAGACATTCCGCAATGGCTGGAACACTCCAGGGCCGATGTTGATTTCCTGGGCCTGTCGGATGTGGTGTTTCCGTGTTTCCTGTTCATTGTCGGGCTTTCGATTCCGTTTGCCGTACACAACCGGCTTGCCAAAGGTGACACCACTTTTCAGTTGTTGTGGCATATTGCCTGGCGTTCCGTTGCCTTGCTGGTGATGGGCGTCTTTACCGTCAACACGCCCGACCTGAATGCGGAGACTACCGGCATGCGTCAGGAGTACTATACGCTGCTGATGGTTCTGGGCTTCTTTCTGGTGTGGAATGTGTATCCCAAAGCGACAGATTACAAGCGGTACGTATTCATCGGACTGCAACTGCTCGGAGCAAGTCTTTTGGTCTGGCTGGCTGTTGTTTTCAAAGGGAATGCCGGAAACGAGATTGTCGGTTTCCGTACGCAATGGTGGGGCATCTTAGGACTGATTGGCTGGGCGTATCTGGGCAGCGCCGTTTTGTATGTCTTCATCCGCAAAACACCCATTCTGGTTCCTGTGTTATGGGGACTTTTCACGTTGCTAAACCTGGCGGATCATGCCGGATGGCTGGCAGCCGCTCATCTGCAAACCGCCCTGGGATGGATACCCGGTGCAGGTGCCTTTCATTGTTTTGCCTTTGCCGGCATGACGGCCTCCCTCCTGTTGTACCAATACTCCCTTCCGAAACACCTGCTGGTCGCATACCTGCTTTTGGGCGTAGGATTGCTCATTGGAGGGTTTGTTGCCCGTCACTTTTTCATCATTTCCAAAATTTACGCCACGCCTACGTGGATTTTCCTGTGCACCGGCATTGCCTTTCTGGCTTACACCTTCCTTTACTGGCTGGTGGATCTCAGGAAAAAAGCACACTGGTTTGAACCGATAAAGCCGGCAGGCACCCAAACGCTGACAAGCTATGTGGTTCCGTACGCTTATTATAGTCTGGCCGCTTTGTATGGATTTACTATTCCGGAAATATTGAAAACCGGTGCCTTGGGGCTGCTCAAATCGTTGATCTACGCAGGTGTGATCATAGCCATTACCGCCTTGCTGGGCAGGCTGCATATTCGGCTGAAAGTATGAAACGTTTGGTTTCATACGAACCCGCTTAACTAAGTAAGTACTCCTATTTGGTTTACATAATCTTATCACCATGGTCTGTGGCTCACAGACCACATTAGACTGGTTATCAATGATCTGCGCACCACAGACCACGGTTATCTTAACGGGAATAATGGGGTTTTGTTAGCCCAAAGATTTCTCTCTTTGTCACACCTGTCACTTTTTGCTTGCCCAAAATAGTAACCAAAAAAGGGCACTTTGCCCAAATCGAAGATTCAGCGAAGCTAATGCTTCCCCGCGCAGGGTTCACGCCAACCTCGCTGGGCAAAGAAGGCCAACGCACCTTCCCAACCATTTGTGAGTAAAATGGGCTTCGCTCTCATTGTAGCAATCTGGCTCATGCTTTTCATTTTGCCTTACATGCTAAAAACCAAAACTTTACATCTAATCTACCCCATTATTTACGCTATCTTAGAACTGATTTAAAGTAATAAAAAAAGGAAACGTACCAATGCCGAGTTTTGTAAGAAATCTGACCTTCTACAAAACTCAAAACTATGATACGAATCCTGGATAAAAGTAGTATAAAAAAGCATATTTT